>ERZ809074.328-NODE-328-length-77963-cov-15.785285_pt1 | contig 77963 bp, 68 predicted proteins | sample MGYA00520795_ERZ809074 | MGnify/ENA primary metagenome ERZ809074 (study PRJEB31570, sample SAMEA3212989) | Homo sapiens | biome: human-gut; feature: human gut; material: fecal | place: Sweden | collected 2011 ...
CCCGTGCCGCCTGCGGGCACGATTTTAAAGGAGGATTTTTACGAAAAAACGACGTTAGGATAGGAAAAATATGGATTGAATATGAACGTCAATCTTCCCTACCTAAAAGATATTCCAAAGAACAGTGGAACAATTCCGTGAGTTTTAACAGAATTTCCGTGGTCGGTAAGCGACGGAAACGCCGCCATTTAGCGACCGCCGCGTTTCCAATGTTACAAAATTTTGCAATGCGGTTATCGTTCAGGTTATTTTCTTTTTCTAATTTATCGAACAGGAAAATAAATTCTATCCGATTTTCTTTGGGGACGAAGCCTTCTCTTTTTTCGGTCAAGCCAAATAAGTAATCCGAGGAACATTTGAAATAATCGGCTATCTTCATCACCGTCTTAGGCGCGGGATAATACTTTTTGCTTTCCCAACCCCACACGGTATGAGCGCTAATGCCCGTACTTTTTTGAAAACGCAATTTATTTAAGCCGTTATCCTCAAACAACTCCTTCAATGTTTCGTTAAATACGTCTAAATAGTCCATTTTTTCTCTCCTTAGCTAAATTATGATACTTTGGACGTATTTTTATGGAAAGTAGGATAGTATGGACGTATTTGCTTGCATTAAAAAGATAAAAGTGCTATAATGAAATTAAGAATGAATGGCAAAGAGGAGGCTAAAATGGAAACAGAACAACAAAAGGACAATATAGGGACAAGAGGAAAAGCAAAGAAGAAAAAAGCATCTGAGATTATGCACGTTATAGAACATAGGAAAGAGGAAAGTATTTCAATGGCGCAGTTTACGAAAGAGGTGGTAATAGGATTAAGAATTTTGTTTGACGCGGAAGTGAAAAGGGCGGCGCAAGATGAAATTACGGTAGAACTCAATACGGGCGATATATTTGAAATGAAGGTTAGAAAATTATAAGCGGGACGATAAGAGAAATAAATTCCGAAGAGGAGAGGTGAGATATGCGTTTTCGCATCAAAGAAATTTTAGAGAAAAAGGGAAAGACAAAATATTGGTTATATATGCAATTGGGATTAAGTTATCAAAATTTCAATAAAATAGTTAACAATCAAACTTCAAGCATAAAATTTTCCACATTACACGCATTATGCGACATTTTAGAGTGTACCCCCAATGATTTATTTGAAGAATATTGCGGCAAATAATCGGCTTGGCGGCAAAAACGGGGTGAAAAAGCGAAAATTTTTCCAAAAAAATCGTTTATTTCGCTTAAAATAGCTTGCCAAGGGCGGTCCGATATGCTAAAATAATATAGCTAAAAATTCACACCCGATGCCGTGCGCATTCCGTGTCCGTAAAATACAAAATTTTTATTGCGGATAAGATGCGGCCAAACGCGAGTCGGGGAGGTAAAACGGAGGAATGAATTATGGCAGTGATCACTATGAAACAGCTTTTGGAAGCGGGCGTCCATTTCGGACATCAGACGAGAAAGTGGAATCCGAAGATGAAGAAGTACATCTTTGCGGCGAGAAACGACATCCACATCATCGATTTGCAGCTGACGGCGTCCCTCATCGAAGAAGCGTACAAATTCGTATGCGAAAGCGCGAAAGCGGGCAAAACCGTCCTTTTCGTCGGCACCAAGAAGCAGGCGCAGGACGCCATTAAGGAAGAAGCGGAAAGATGCGGGCAGTATTATGTCAATTCCCGCTGGCTGGGCGGTTGCCTCACCAATTTCAAGACCATGCGTTCCCGCGTGGAAAGGCTTGAAAAACTCGAAAAAATGGAAGCGGACGGCGAATTTGAGCTGCTTCCCAAAAAGGAAGTCATGCTCCTTAAAAAGGAAATGACCAAATTGCAGACCAATCTCGGCGGCATCAAGAAGATGAGAGCGCTTCCCGGCGTCATGTTCGTGGTGGATCCTCACAACGAGGAGATCGCCGTAAAAGAAGCGAAGAAAATGGGAATTCCCGTCGTGGCGATCACGGACACCAACTGCGATCCCGACGAGATCGACTACGTGATCCCCGGCAACGACGACGCGATCCGCGCGATCAAGCTCATTTCTTCCGTCATGGCGAACGCGGTGATCGAGGCGAATCAGGGCGCGGAAGTGCTTGTGGCGGCTCCCGAAGCGGCGGCGGAAACGGCGCCTTCTTCCATCGAGGAAGTCGTGGCGGCGGCGGACGAAGAGCCTGCGGAAGCGAACGCGTAATCCGAATTTATCCCGCGCGGGCGTTATGCCCGCCGAGTCGGGCATTTCAAATCATTCTAATTAAAGAGGAGAACAGAGAAAATGGCATTTACGGCAAAAGACGTAATGGCGCTCCGCGAGAAGACCGGCGCGGGCGTTATGGACTGCAAAAAAGCGCTTACCGACACAGATGGGGATATGACCAAAGCCGCCGACCTTTTGAGAGAACGCGGCATCGCAAAAGCGGAGAAGAAAGCTTCCCGAATCGCGGCAGAAGGCATCGTCGCTTCCTATATCGAAGGCAAGACGGGCGTGCTGATCGAAGTCAACTGCGAGTCCGATTTCGTAGCGAAGAATCCCCGTTTCACCGAAATAGCGAAAGAGATCGCACAGGTCGTCGCCAAAGAGAATCCCGCGGACGTAGCGGCTTTGCTCGCTTGCGGCATCGAAGGCGCCGTGAACGTGGAGGAATATCTCAAAGCGCAGACGGCGGTCATCGGCGAGAAGATCGCGGTGAGAAGATTCACCGTTTATAAGACGGAAGGTTTCCTCGCAAGCTATATCCACCTCGGCGGCAAGCTGGGCGTGCTCTTGGATATGAAGGGCGCGGATACGGACGCGGCGAAGGAAACGGCGCACGAGATCACCTTGCAGATCGCCTTCACCAAGCCCGCGTACCTTACGGAAGCGGAAGTTTCCGCGGAAACCTTGGAAAAGGAAAAGGAAGTGTTGAAGCAGCAGGCGATCAACGAAGGGAAGCCCGAAGCGATTGCCGAGAAGATGGTGATGGGCAGAATCAAGAAGTTCTATGAAGAAAACTGCCTTTTGAAACAGGCGTTCATCAAGGACGACAAACAGACTGTCGCGGATCTGCTTGCGGCGGCGTCGAAGGCCGCGGGAAGCGAAGTGGCGATCAATCGTTTCGCGTTCTATGTAATGGGCGAAGGTCTTGAAAAGAAGAGCGAGGACTTGCAGGAAGAAGTGGCAAAGCAAGTCGCCGCGATGAAGAAATAATCGAAAAAATATCCCGAAGCCGTCCGAATTTTTCGGACGGCTTTTTTTGTCGTAAAATCGAAACGACGCTTTTGTGAAAAAGCCGCCTCGGACGTTTTTTGCCGAAAATTTTTTGCCCCGCCTCTTTATCGGTCTTTAAAAAACGCTTTCAAAGAGCGGCGCGGCAGTACAAAATAAAAATCGGGTGAAGAAGGGAAGGCGAAGGCGGGAAAAGAAAATAAAAACTACAAAAATCTCCAAAAATAAGGCGACTTTTTTTGCTTTTTATATAGCTTTCTTTCGTGAAATATGCTATAATAGAAAAAATCGAAAAAGTACCGTCCGAAAAGGGGCTTGGAGAGAATAGGTCGGGAGCGGCACAACGAAAGACGCGCTTTATGCTCTTTCGGTCGATTGGCGCGGTCCTTTTTGCGGTACTCAAGCGGAGGAAAAGTAGAAATATGCAGCCCAAGTACAAGAGAGTCCTTTTGAAACTTTCGGGAGAGGCGCTGGCGGGAGAAAAGGGCTTCGGCCTCAATCAGGACGTCATCGCAACCGTCGTCGATCAGATTGTGGAAGTCCACAACATGGGCGTGGAAGTAGGCTTGGTCATCGGCGGGGGCAATTTCTGGCGTGGTCGTCAGGGCACGAAAATGGAACGCACCACCGCCGATCATATGGGGATGCTGGCGACGGTGATGAACTCCCTCGCCATGATGGACGCCATCGAACAGCGCGGCGTGCCCGTGCGCGTACAGACGGCTCTCAATATGGTGTCCCTTGCCGAGCCGTTCATTCTTCGCAAGGCGATCCGTCATTTCGAGGAAGGAAGAATCGTCATTTTCGCCTGCGGAACGGGCAATCCCTATTGCTCCACGGATACGGCGGCGGCGCTGCGCGCGTGCGAAATTTCCGCGGATATGCTTCTGATGGCGAAGAACGTGGACGGCATTTACGATTCCGATCCCAAAACCAATCCTTTCGCCAAGAAGTACGACAGACTCACGTATGCGGACATTTTAAACCGCAATCTCAAAGTCATCGATTTCACGGCGGCCACCATGTGCATGGAAAACAACGTCCCCACCCTCGCTTTCGGACTGGACGAGGACAAATCCATCGTCCGCGCGGTGTGCGGGGAGGAGCTGGGAACGGTCATCACCGTTTAAAAGTCAAAGGGATCCGAGGCGAAAGAAAGGGCGCGCATTTTCGGAACGCGCCCGAAGCAGAATAAAAATAAACCGGACAAGGAGAAAAATCATGATTGAAAACGAAAAAGTGGAAGAATTGATGCTGGAACTTGAAGACAAGCTGGATAAGACGATTTCCGTACTCGAAGCCGAATATACGACGATCCGCGCGGGCAGGGCGAATCCGCACGTGCTCGACAGGGTGGAAGTGGAGGCGTACGGCGGCATGAGCAAGCTCATCGAGCTGGGCAACATCAGCGCACTGGACGCGAGATGCCTGCAAATCAGCGTTTGGGATAAGTCCCTTTTGAAAGCGGTGGAGAAAGCCATTCTGCAATCGAATTTAGGACTCACGCCCACCAATGACGGCAACGTTATCCGCATCGTTTTCCCCATCATGACGGAGGAGCGCAGAAAAGAACTCGTCAAGCAGATCAAGAAGATGGGCGAGGAGGCGAAAATCGCCCTGCGCAATAACCGCCGCGACGCGATGGACACTTTGAAGAAAATGAAGACGGCGAAGGAATTGTCCGAGGACGATTTTGCGGCGTGCGAAGCGGACGTGGAAAAGACGGTTTCGGGCGCCATGTCCAAATTAGAGGGCGTAATTTCGGCAAAAGAAAAGGATTTGATGTCTATTTGAGCCATGAAGAAGAATAAAATAGAAGGTGCGGAGCAGTCGGGATTGCTGCCGAAGCATATCGCCGTCATCATGGACGGAAACGGCCGCTGGGCGAAAAAGCGGCTGATGCCGCGCTCTTTCGGGCATCAACAGGGCATGAACCGCATGATCGGGCTTTTAGAACACGCCTTCGACGTCGGCATCGATTACGTCACGGTATATGCGTTGTCCACGGAAAATTTAAAGCGTCCCAAAGAGGAGCTCGACGGGCTCTTCAATCTCCTCCGCAAGCATTTTGTGGACTGTATGCGGCGGATTTGCGCGCGCGGCGTGCGTCTGAAAATCCTCGGGGACGTTTCTCTGCTGCCGCAGGACGTGCAGGGCCTTCTCAAAAAAGCGGAGGAAGATTCCGTTATGTATTTGGGCAGAGGGGTAAACGTGGCGCTCGGTTACGGCTCGCGCGCGGAGATCGTGCGCGCGGCGAAGCTTGCGGCGGAGCGCGGGAAAACGCTGACGGAGGAAAATTTTTCCGACTTTCTCTACACCGCGGGACAACCCGATCCCGATCTCGTCATCCGCACGGGCAAAGAGCAGCGGCTCTCCAATTTTCTCCTCTTTCAGTCCGCGTATGCGGAACTATATTTTTCCGACAAAATGTTCCCCGAATTTTCGGATAAGGACCTCGACGAAGCGATCGCCGAATACGGCAGGCGCACGAGGCGTTTCGGAAAGACGGACGAACAGTGCGCGACAGGCGGGGAGTGAAAGGCGTTTTCGGGCGGGAGCACGTTTGCGGCCCGCACGCGCGGGCAAAAGGATAAAGGACAGTTTATGAAGATCCGTTTGATTACGGGTACCTGCTACATAGCGGTGCTGCTCGTGTTTTTTCTTTTGAAAATATTTGTCAGCGATCTCTTTTTCGACGCGCTCATTTACGCGTTCGCGCTCATCGGCACGTTCGAGATGACCCGCGCTATGAAAGAGAAAATTACCAAAGCGGAAAAAATCGCCGTATTCGCGTTTGCGGCGCTGTGTATTCCCGCCTGTGCGCTCTTCGAGGAGTTTTTGGGCGCAGGGCTGGAAGGGGCGGCGGTCTTTTTCTTCGCGCTGGCGGTGGCGCTCTTGTCCCTGCTCGTGGCCCGCCATGACGAAACTTCCCCCGAAAACCTCGGCGTCGCTTTCCTGTGCGCCGTATATCCCAATCTGCTTTTGGCTCTTTTGACGCTCGCCAATCATCTCGGGGGCGGGGAAACGCTTTCCCGGTTTGCGCTCAATTCCGATCTGGCGATTTTGTTTATTTTCGTCATTTCCCCCTTCGCGGACTCCCTGGCTTACGTATTCGGACGCTTCTTAAAGGGCAGATTTCCCAAAAAGATGGCGCCCGTGCTCAGTCCCAATAAGACGGTGGTGGGCGGCATCGGCGGTCTGGTCGGCGGACTCGTCGGCGCGGCGATTCTCTATTTTTCCTATAACGCCGTCGCGGGCAGCTTCGAAAATATGGGAGTGTGGCTTCCCGTCTATCTCCTGATCGGACTTCTTGCCGCCGCCGCGACCGAGTTCGGCGATTTGGTGGAAAGCTGTATCAAGAGAAAGGCGGACATCAAGGACATGGGAAAACTCATGCCCGGCCACGGCGGTATTCTCGATCGCATAGACGGGACGCAGTTCGCCGCGGTGGTGGTGTATGTCGCGTTCGCGGCGATACACCTGATAGCGTAACGTACCAAAGAGTGCCCGTCTTGTAAAAAGAAGGGCGCTTTTCTGATTCGCCGCGCCTTCTTGCCGAAAATCGGCGGGGAGGCGCGGCAGAGGTGGAGTATGAAAAAGATAAGCTTGATCGGCGCGACGGGATCCATCGGGCGGCAGGTCTGCGCCGTCGCAAGGCGGTATCCCGATAAATTCCGCATCGTTTCCATGGCGGCGGACCGTTCCGCCGAAGATTTTTTAAAACTGATAGAGGAATTCCGCCCCGAATACGCGGCGCTCGCGGACGAGAAAGCCGCGGATAAGATCGCGGACGGGATCCCCGAAGGGGTGCGATTTGCGGGCGGCGCAGCCGCGGCGCGGGAGGCGGTCGCTTACGGCGATACGGCGATGATCGCGGCGACGGGGTTTGCGGGGCTGGGCTATACGTTGAAAGCCGCGGCGCTGAAAAAGGATATAGCGCTTGCCAATAAGGAAACTTTGGTCTGCGGCGGCGAGCTGGCGATGAAGGAAATAAAGGGGGCAGGGATTCGATTAATGCCCGTGGACAGCGAACATTCCGCGCTGTGGCAGGCGCTCGGCTTCCGTCTCGACGCGCCGTTTCGACGGCTGATCGTCACTGCCAGCGGCGGTCCCTTTTATTCGTATACGGCGGAGCAGCTGCAACGGGTGACGCCCGAGGGCGCGCTCCGACATCCCACGTGGACGATGGGCGCGAAGATCACGATAGACAGCGCCACCCTTCTCAATAAGGGCTTTGAAGTCATCGAGGCGAAGTGGCTGTACGGCGCGCCTCTCGAAAAGATCCACACCGTCGTTCAGCCCGAGAGCATCATCCATTCGATGGTGGAATTCGAGGACGGCGCCGTGCTCGCCCAAATGAGCTACCCCTCCATGGAACTGCCCATTCAACTGGCGCTCACCTATCCCGAAAGAATGGACTGCGCTTTGAAGCCGCTCGATTTTGAAAAGCTCGGCAGCATACGCTTTCTGCCCTTGGAGCGGAAGCGGTTTCCCTGTTACGATCTGGCACTGTCGGCGGCGGAAACGGGGGACAATTTCCCGTGCGCGCTCAACGGGGCGGGCGAAATCGCCGTGCGCGCTTTTTTGGAAAAACGGATACCTTTCCCCGCGATTGCGGAAACTATGGAGGATGTTTTGTCGAAAACGGAGCGCGCGGCGGCGGATTCTTACGAAGCGCTTTTCGAAACGGACGCGCGGGCAAGGCGCCTGGCGCGGGAGTCGATTGCAAAGCGGGCGTAAAAAGAACGCTTTTCGGACGGGAAGTAAAACGGGAAAACGAAAGGAATAAAAATAATGACGCAAATAAATCAAAGAGGACAAAAGCATTGAATCTGACACATCTTTTAAGTTTTTCTTCGGTGATGAAGAGCATAGGCGGCGTCGTGCTCGCCGTGGTAATTCTGCTGGTCATGGTGACGATCCACGAATTCGGGCACTATATCGCGGGAAAAATCCTCAATTTCAAAATCAACGAATTTTCGGTGGGATTCGGTCCCGCTCTATTCAAAAAACGCAGCAAAAAGTCGGGCGAACTCTTCGCTCTGCGCGCGATTCCCTTGGGCGGATACTGCGCGTTCGAAGGGGAGGACGATACGGAGGAGGAGAACACAAAATCCGCTTCTCCCAAAGCGGACGGGGAAAACCCGCCCTTTTCCGACTTTGCGGATAAGACCTCGCAAAAGGAGGGAACGGAAGCCGAGCCTTCCGCGCTTTCGGGCAACGTTTCCCCGGACGAGGCGGATTCTTTGAAGGCGGAAGCCGATACGCATACGATTGCGGCGGGAAAACGGAAAGAGAAAAAGGAGCCTTTGAATTTCAACGATCAGCCGCCCTGGAAACGAATCATCGTCCTTCTTGCCGGCGCGACGATGAACTATCTTCTCGCGCTCCTTCTCATCATGGTCATGTTCGTGGGATACGGGCGCCCGCAGTCCTATCTCTATCCCGTGGAAGCGGCTCCGCAGGCACAGACGGCGACGGGAGCGGACGCGCTCAGAAGCGGCGACATCGTTTTGACCGTCAACGGCCGGGATCTGTATCTCACCACCGATTACTGCGACGCCTTGAAGGGCAAGAAAGCGGGCGACGTGGTCGCGGTGGAGGTGCTCAGAGTCAACGAGGAAACGAAAAAGCGGGAGAAACTCTCCCTTTCCGTGGCGTTGCAGGCGGACGCGAACTTTTCCAATATGTCGGATACCGCGACGATCTACGCGGTTTTCGGCTTGGACAGCGAACGCTGCCAAATCGTTCCCGTCATCATGAAACAGGGCTTTTTCCAAAGCGTCGGAGATTCTTTCGTCTATTCCGCCAAGATCGGCGGGACGGTGCTGCGCTCCTTGGGAGAGCTGCTGACGGGAAAACTCGGATTGAGTTCGATGGGCGGACCCGTGACGACCATCAAAATCACTTCGCAGGTGGCGTCGAGCAACATGGTTTCCTTCCTCAACATCGCGGGATTCATCGGCGTCAACCTCGCCGTGTTCAACCTGCTGCCCATCCCCGCGCTGGACGGATCCAAGGTGATCTTCTGCATCATCGAATGGATCAGAAAAAAGCCCATCAACCGCAAGGTGGAGGCGATGATTCATTTTATCGGCATCATTTTCCTTTTCGGCTTTGCCATTCTCGTCGATTTATTGCAACTGTTTTAAGTCTGAAAAACAAAGGCGGACGCTTTCCTCGGCGTTCGCCTGATTCGTCGCCATGACGCCTCTCTTTTTTTCGCGGGTCCTTTTTTCCTGAAAAACGTCTTCCCGCACGCCGTTCGTTTCTTTCCGCGGGGAGTTACGCTGGCGGCTTTGCTCCTGTCGCTTTGATTTTTTCCAATCGCGTTCACGATTTTTCGCTATTTTCTCCGCCGTTCGTTTTAAGGCAACTCGGAAAAAAGGCGGCCCGCAAAAAAAATTCACCTGTCAAGTAAAAACGCTTGACAGGCAATTTTTTTTGAGGTATAATGGGGAAGCCGTCCGCAAAAAGAGCGCGGAACTTGCGAAGGCGAAAACGGAGGAACGGGCTATGTCGGGCGTCGGAACAAAAGAACGCTTGGTATCTGCGGACGAATGCGGACCGAAAGATATGGTCGTTTCGCGGCTTTGGGACGTATACGCGCCCTTGCTCACGCCGCATCAGCGGGAAATTACCGACCTCTATTTCAATTACGATCTGTCCCTGGGCGAGATCGCCGAGCAGAAAGGCGTATCCCGTCAGAGCGTTTCCGATTGCCTTGCCAAATGCCGCAGGCTCTTGGAATCGTACGAAGAAAAGCTGGGGATGCTGTCGCAGCTTGAAAAGTTCTCTAAGGAACGCGCCCGTGCGTCGTCTTTCGTCGCGGGGTGGACAGAGCGGATGCGCGCCGAGCATCCCGAATGGAGCGGGGAGCTTTCCTCTTTGGAAGAAGCTTTTGAAAATCCACGGGAGGACTGAATCGCTTTTTATAAAAATACGCAACGGGAGGAAAATAGGATAAAATGGCGTTGTTTTCATCGCTTTCGGAAAGACTCAATCACATATTTTCCAAACTGACCAAACGCGGCAAACTCACGGAACTGGAAATCAAAACGGCGATGCGCGAGGTGCGCGTGGCGCTCCTGGAAGCGGACGTCAATTTGAAGGTCGCCAAACAGTTCATCGCGGACGTTTCGGAAAAGGCGGTGGGGCAGGAGATCCTCGCCTCTCTCAATCCCGCTCAGCAGGTCATCAAAATCGTCAACGACGAACTGATAGAGCTGATGGGCTCGAAAAACGCCAAGCTGGAAGTTTCGTCCAAGCCTCCCACGGTCGTCATGATGTGCGGGCTTCAAGGCGCGGGCAAGACCACCCTTTGCGGCAAGCTGGCGACGCTTCTCAAAAAACAGGGTAAGAAACCCCTTTTGGTGGCGGGGGATATCTACCGCCCCGCGGCGATCACGCAGTTGCAGGTGGTGGGCAAAAACGCGGGCACGGAGGTCTTTGAAAAGGGCACGCAAAGTCCCGTCAAGACCGCGAAGCAGGCGATAGAGTACGCCCGTTCCATGAACTACGACACGGTGATCCTCGATACGGCGGGCAGATTGCAGATAGACGAAACGCTGATGCAGGAACTCGAAAACATCAAGAAGGAAGTGGAAGTGACGGAAACGCTGCTCGTCGTGGACGCCATGACGGGGCAGGAAGCCGTCAACGTCGCGGACACCTTCAATTCGAGGCTGGAAATCACGGGCGTCATTCTCACCAAGCTCGACGGCGACACGCGCGGCGGCGCCTGTCTTTCCATTAAGGCGGTGACGGGCAAGCCGATCAAGTTTATCGGCGTGGGCGAAAAGCTCACCGACTTAGAGCCCTTCTATCCCGAACGCATGGCGTCGAGGATTCTGGGCATGGGGGATGTTCTGTCCCTGATCGAAAAGGCGCAGCAGGCGATCACCGAAGAAGACGCCAAAAAAATGCAGCAGAAGATGAAGGAAAATTCCTTCACTTTGAACGATTATCTCGAACAGTTCGCCATGCTGAAAAAGATGGGCGGCGCGCAGTCGCTGATGAGTATGCTCCCCGGCATGGGCAAAATGAAGGTGAACGAAAAGGACATCGACGAGAAAAAAATAGAACATACGAAGGCGATGATTCTTTCCATGACGCAGTCGGAAAGGGACAATCCCTCCATCATCGACAGCAAGCGCAAGCGCCGCATCGCGGCGGGCTCGGGAACGAGCGTTCAGGAGATCAATCAGCTCCTGAAACAGTTTGAACAGACGAAAATGCTGATGAAGCAGTTAAAGGGCGGCAAGGGCAAGTTCAGAATGCCCTTTTGACAGAGCCGGACCCGCGCAAAGACAATAAAACGATTTCGCAGCGTTCAAAAATCGGGTCGCCGTTTTTCCGATGCGTCGGCGTTTCGAAAGAGTTTTTTGAAAAGCGCCGCCGCGACTTTGCCGACAACATACTGCCTGCATTTTAAATAGAGCCCGTAAAGGACAAGAAAGCGGGAAATTCCCCGCCGCGGCGTTCCTTGCGGGGTGACAGAATGGACAAAATTAATTTTTTAACATACTTTGGAGGTATTTATTATGGTTAAAATGAGACTTTTGAGAATGGGCGACAAGAAAAACCCCATCTATCGTATCGTCGTCGTGGACGGCAGAAAGGCGATGAGCGGCGAGTATATCGAATGCGTCGGTCATTACAGACCCACCTGCGAGCCCGCGGAATTGACCGTCGACGTCGAAAAGGCAAAGGAATGGCTCTCGAAAGGGGTGCAGCCCACCGAAACGGTGAAAAATCTGCTCGTAAAGACGGGCGCGATGGAGAAATCCGCGAAGCTCAGCCCTTCCAAGACCAAGGCGAAGAAATCCAAGAAATAATCGCCGTCGGGGAGTTTAAACAGGCATCGGGAGGAAAAATATGCTGGATTTAATCAAATATATCGTCAATCAGTTTGCCGAGGATAAGGAGAACATCGATTATGAAGTCAACGAAAAAGACAGAGTCATCGAAGTCGTCGTAACCCTGCCCTCATCGGATATGGGAAAAGTAATCGGCAAGCAGGGAAAAATCGCCAAGGCGATGCGCACGATCGTCCGTGCAGCCACTCCCAGAAACAGCAAGAGATACGTCATCGAAATCAAAGAAAAGGGCGGCGACGCCGTAGACAGAGAGGACGAAACGGAAGAGGAATCCGCGGAATAAGCGGAGTTTGGCATTTCGAGCCGAAAAAAGATTTGTTCCAAGTCGCCTTTGCCGAAAAACCGCCGCTTTTCGGGGAAAACCCGATTCGCCCTTTTCGCGTCGGGTTCGGCAAAAATTCAACACGGATCTTTTTTCGGTATCCCGCAGGGGCGTGTCGGCACGCTCTGTGAAAAAGGGGCTTTCTTGCGAAAGCCTTTTTTGCGATAGACGGATTTTTCATTTCTTTTTCGGACACTTAGAAAGGAGGGAGAGTATGGAACGGCTCATCATTGCCGAAGTATTAAAGCCGCAGGGGATCCGCGGCGAACTCAAAATAAAGACGTACACCGACGCCCCCGAAGACGTCAGGGCGTTCAAGACGGTGTATATCGACAAAAATGCTTATAAAGTGCTTTCTTTCCGCGTCGGAGAAGGCAGCTTTGCCTATCTGGGACTGCGCGGGATTCCCGACCGCAACGCGGCGGAGCTTCTGCGAGGCAAAAAGATAGAAGGGGACAGGGAAGAAGCCCCCGCGCTGGAAGAAGGAAGATATTATATCGTCGATATTTTGGGCCTTACCGCCGTGACGGAGGACGGGGACGTTCTCGGCACCGTCAAGGAAATCTCTCCCCTTTCCTCGGAGGTATACACGCTGGAAAAAGACGGAAAGCAGATTTTGTTTCCCGCGGTTAGGGGCGTGGTGAAGAAAGTGGATCTCGAAAACAGGCGCCTGATCGTGGACAAAAAACGCTTTAACGAAGTCGCCGTTTACTGAGTCCCTCGGCGGGATCCTTTGTCCTACGGCTAAAAGATCCCGCCTCCTTTTGAAAAAAACTTTGGGAGAGTATCTCCCGCGCAACAAAAAAGCGAACGCGACGTTTTGACAATGCCGCCGACAGAGTCCCGTTTTCGATAAGCGTCGCCGTCCGCCGCAAAAAAACGCAGACGGTTGCTTTAAAGAGAGGATAAAGCAGCCCTCTTTTCGCCGCAACGCGGCACAAAGGAATCGATCGCGCTAAAACGGCCGCTGAAAGGAGCGCTCGAATTTTCGCCGCCGCTCGTGCCGCGAAAGCGCGCCGAACGTTTGCCGCGGAAACGAGGGCGGGAAGTACGGCGTTCGCCGTCAAAACGCCGTGCCCCTTTGGAAAAGTTCTCCCGCGTGTATGTTTTGCGGAAAAAAGCAGGCGGGAACAAAGCCGCTTTGCGTCAAAAATTCCCCGTGCGGGTATTCCGTCGCCGCACGGGGAATTTTCAGACACACTAAAAGGATAGGAAAAAGTTTATCGGACGTTTTCCCCCGAGGTCTGTGCCGCCGTTTGGGTTACGGCTTGCGCGGAGTCTTTGGAAGCGTTGAATTTCTTTACCGCTTTGACGAAGCTCTTGGAGGAAAAGACGAGGACTCCCGCCGCGATGGCGATAACGATATCGGGAAAGACGTAAGCCGCCTGATAGCCGAGGCTGTATAACGCGACGGGCGTTCCTTCGGGCGCAAACGCGCCGAAAGCGAAGATACCCGAAAGAAAGTGCATCAAAAAGCGGGCGACGCCTGCGACGACGGCGCCGAAAGCGAACTGCAACTGCGGGAGCTTTTCCAAGGCTTTCGTTTTCGCGAACATTCCCGCGAGGCCTATGCCCGCAAAAGCGAGCGGATAATCGAGGACGAACTGCGCGGGGTGAAGGATATAAGTGTCTTGAAGCGCCTGTAAAAGCCCGTAAATCATGCCCGCAAACACGCCCTTTTTCGTGCCGAACATATAAGAATAGATCATCAGGGGAAGCAGGGACGCGAGTGTGATGGAGCCGCCTTGCGGCATTTTGACGATGCGCAGATAGGAGAGCGCAAAGCTCATGGCGATACAGATCGCGGCGTAGGTAATGGATTTGGTGTCGAATCCCTTTTTGTCTTTTCTGCCGAAGAAAAACGCGAGGGCGACGACGGCGGCGACGAGAAGAATCGCCGTCAGATAGAGGGCGATGGAGTTGACGGATTCGCGGCTGATTCCGTTGCTTTCCAAGGAATCGCCCGACGCGAAGCGAACGCCCATGCAGACGAGCGTGGCGATCAGCGCCGCGCCCACCGCGCTTCCCGCGCCGATAAAGACGGGGCGAGTCCTTCTCAGAGTGACGGCGACGGCGCTTCCCGCGACGGCGAGGAGAAGAAGGAGCAGGGGAACGAACAGGATCGTTTCGATGCCGTCCTCCGCGAAGGAGAAGGAAAGAAACACCGCGCAGACCGCGCAGGCGTAAGCGACGGCGGTAAGGAGCGCGATCTTCAAAAATTTCGCCCTCTTTTCTCCCTTCAAAAGAAGGACGCATACGATAAACGCCGCCGCGAGCGCGAGCGTCAGCCAGATGGCTACCGAGCGGACGGCGTCGTGGACGGTGTCGAAACGAATGGGATACCATACGGCCGCCGACAGTGCATTGAGATACATAGAGAAAACCTCCCGTTATTTTTGTCCGCCGTTCGCGGTCAAAAAAACCGCGCCCTCTGCCGTCCGTTTTTTAAAACGTTTAAGACGGCGCGCGGGCGCGTAAGGATTTCTTTCACCTCGTTATCGATCATCTCGCTCAAGTATTACCTTGCCGATTCAATGGTATAATCTCAGCCTTCTCAGGGCACCCACGACGGATAATTCAATTTTGCGAGCCTATCCTCACATGGACGACGCAGATAAGCCATGCCCGATAGGTTTTGAAAATACTTATGCGAGCGCGCGTTTCCGTTATGCCATAACTTTTGTTAGGCCGGAATGGTTTTCGTAAACGATGACGCAAACGCATTTTTTCGCATTTATTATAAAACATAATTTTTGAAATGTCAAACGTATTTGACATATTTCGCCCGTTATTTTCTCGCACGCCCTCATCGCTCTTTCCTAAACCAAAGGAAAAAGGCGGCGCGCGTCGGACGAAATTGTTTGGGGACAGTCCCGCCGCGGGCGTTTTTCGCACGAAACGCCCGCGCATCCGAAAGATAAAGACAAGGAGAAAAACAATGGGATACGATTTTTACGCTTACCTCGACAGGATGAAGTATATCAAGCGCTGGCAGTTGATGCGTTCGACGCGGGAAGAGAATATCATGGAACATTCGCAGAGCGTCGCCGTTCTTGCGCACGCGCTCGCGACGATTCATAATGAAATTTACGGGGGAAGCGCGGACGTTTCGAAAACGGTGCTGTACGCCCTGTATCACGAAACGAGCGAAGTGATGACGGGGGATCTGCCCACGCCGATCAAATATTATAACCGCAGTATCAGCGGCGCGTATAAGCAATTAGAACGGAGCGCGTGCGAAAAGCTGACGGAAATGCTGCCCGAGAAGCTGAAAAGCAGCATTTCCCCGTATGTGCTGGCGGACGAGGAAAGCGTGGAATATCGCCTCGTAAAGGCGGCGGATAGGCTTTCGGCGTACATCAAATGCTTGGAGGAGCTGCGTTCGGGCAACAGCGAATTTGCGAAGGCCAAAAAGAGTATCGAGGAAGACCTGCATACCCGCCGTATGCCGGAAATTGAATACTTTTTCGAAAATTTCATTCCCTCTTTTTCTTTGACGCTGGACGAGCTGGAAGGCTTTTGAAGCGCTTTTTTTGCTTTTCTCTTTTAAAAACCCGCCCGACAAAGCGGGAAAAGGGAAAAGCGTGTCGAAAGCGCGCGTTTGCGAAAATCAAAAAACCAAATATTCACGCATTTTTCAAAAATTCTTAAAGCGTTCAACGAAAAGAAGGGTATAATAGTAGGTGTAAAACAAATTGAAACATCGACGGGAACCGGAAGAGAACTTTCGGGCGAGCGTCGGGGAGGCCGGTATAATTATGACTAAATTCTGGAAAGCAGCGGTTGCGGTCGGTTGCACCTTTGCCGTAGCGATCGGCTTTACAGCCTGTGACTTTGGAGAAACGAAGGCGAAATCCGCCTATCAGGTGGCGGTGGATAACGGCTTCAAGGGCACGGAGGCGGACTGGTTGAAAAGTCTGCACGGCGCGGACGGCGGCGACGGAAAGGATCTCGACATCAAAGAGGTCTACGCCGCGGCGCAGGAAAGCGGATACGAGGGAACCTTTCTCGAATTTTTAAAAGAATATCTCTCCGCGGACATCGCGGAGGACAACGATACGGAAATCATAGCGCACAATCTGATGTCGGTGGTCAGCGTATACTGCGGCTTCGAGGTCACCACCGCGACGGGCGGATTCCTCGGCTCCACCACGACGACGATCAAGTGCTCCGCGGGCAGCGGCGTCATTTACGAATTGAATAAGGACGCGGGCAACGCCTATATCATCACCAATTATCACGTGGTTTACAGCGCGGAAAGCAACAGCAAAATATCCGAATCCATTTATCTGTATCTGTACGGCGGGATGAATATGTTTAATACCGCCACGGGCAAGGACGAAGGCGGAAGCGGGATTCCCGCGACGTACGTCGGCGGCTCCATGACTTACGACATCGCGGTGCTGCAGGTACAGGGCAGTCAGGTGTTGCGCGAGAGCGCCGCGGAAGCTGCCGAAATAGGCGATTCCGAATCGCTGAGCGTGGGCGAGAAAGTGTTTGCCATAGGCAATCCCGAAGGAGAGGGCATTTCCGTGACGGAAGGCGCGCTTTCCGTGGAATCGGAATATATTTCGCTCACCGCGGCGGACGAAAAGAGCACGATCGATTTTCGCGTCATGCGCACCGACGCCGCCATCAACTCGGGAAATTCGGGCGGCGCGCTGTTCGACGCGCAGGGCAAGCTCATCGGCATCACCAATGCCAAGCGCGTGGATCAGCTGGAAGCGGACAGAACGACCATCGACAGCGTGGACAATATCGGATACGCTCTGCCGATCACGCAGGTCAAATACGCCGTGAAGAATATTCTCGACAATAACGGCGGCATCAAACGCGCCATGTTCGGGATTTCCGTACAGCTCACCGATTCCAAAGCGGTGCTGGAAAACGGCAAAGCGGTGATCGTCGAGGAAAACTCGGTGGCGGACGTGTCCTCGGGCACCATCGGCTACGGCGTTTTCAAAAAGGGCGACGTCATCAAATCGATCACGATCGGCGGCGAAACCAAACAGATCACCCGCCGCTATCAGATGATAGACCGTATGCTGAACGTGCGAAAGGGGGATACTGTCCGGGTGACGGTGGAGCGCGACGGCGCGGAGAAGGTCCTTTCGTTTACGTTCGATAAAGACAAATATTTCGACGCCGTGGCGTGACGAAAACGGGCGGCGAAAGAGCGGGAATGCCGTCCCACTGAAATTGCTCATTCCAATTTTCTCTTTATATTTTTTTCATTATTTTCTCTCTTATATATTTTTCATCAAAGAGGCGCGTTTGGGTAACAGCAGACGCGTCTTTTTGAATGGGAAGCGACGGGGAGGCGACGGGCGTTTTTTTTCGTGGCGACATACGACCGGCGGGATTTTTTTCGCAGAGAATAGTCTACGGCGACTCTGCAAAGGGATAAAAAAGGTTTTTACCCGTTCCCCTGCAAAAAAAGGGCGCTGTCGCATACGGGGAATTTACGCTTTCGGATTTATGACGCACGCCAATACTTTTTTATAAATCAAAAGGGCAGGGCTGCGGCGAAGCAGCGACTGCCCTTAAAAATTTTTTGTTTTTGCACGGAAACTCAGAGCGTTTTCAAGATCTCTCCGACCAGCTTCATGTCGCACTTTCCCGCGTACTCGCCTTTAAAATGCTTCATGACGGCGGGCACGGACTTGTCGGGCAGAGCGAGAATAATCTCCTTGATCTGCGCCTCGGACAACATCTTAGGCAGATATTTTTCGATGACGGCAAGCTGTCTTTCGAGGGAAGCGACGCTGTCCGAGCGTCCCGCCGCGGCGAAACTCTCCTTTTCTTCCGTCAGTTCCTTCTGCACCTTTTTAAGCACGGCCGCAAATTCCGCGCCGCCGAATTCCCTGCCCGCGCCCTTCGCCTCTATGGAAGCGAGCGTCAGCTTGGAGATCATGGCGTTGTAAGCGCTCACGGCGTCGGCGTCCCTGCTTTTCATCGCCGCTATTTTTTCTTTTTTCAGATCGTCTATGGTCATAAAAGCCTCCCGTTCCGCCCGAAAGGAGTTTTTCGCTTTGAAGGCGAAGGCTCGGACGGAGCCTATACTGTTCCTTATTCTATTATAAACCGAAAAAAAGAAAATTTCAACGAACGAGGCGAGTTTTTTCAAAAAATTTCCGAAAACTTGACATTTAGGCGCAAAGGGAGTATACTGATAGGAAAAGAACGCATATTCTTCGCGGTTCTCCCGCGGAAAGGACGGAATTTTATGAAAGCGGAAGAATTTATCGCCTCTTTGTCGGAAATATCCCGAAAAAACGTCTATCGTTTCGAACAGCTGCGCGCCTGTATCCCGCTCGGGCAGGACGAGGCGGGCAACGTCCTCGTGGCGCACCGCGAGGAAAACCCCGCGCGCTATCATCACGTCTGCGTCACGGGCGCGGGGCGGGACAACTTCATCCGCCGATTGGTGATGACTCTCGCCTGTGTTTACGACAGATCGGAAGCGGCTTTTCTCATTCTTTCCCCGCGCGCCGAATACGGGGAATTGCTGCGACTCAAAAATGCGGACGTCACCGTGCCTTACCTCCGTTCCACGGCGGACTATCTGGCGGCGCTCGGTACGGTGGAGGATCTGGTGCGTATGCGCGGCTTGAAGGCGGGTTGCCCGCGGCTTTTCGTCGTCCTCGACGGATTGGAGGAACTTCCCGACGGGTCGAAAAACGGGATGCTGGAACCGTATAAGGCGTGTTTTGACGCGGCGGGGACAAGCGGGACGGAGATCATCACGGGCGTCGATTTGTTAAAGAGCATTTTCAGCGGCTACCCGGGCGCTTTCGTAGGGATAGGCAATTGCCTCGTCACGCCCAAAAAGGAGGGCAAGGCGGACGTCACTTTCGTCAACGCCGATTCCTCGCTGACCTTGCCTAAGGAGTTCTCTTTCCCCGATTCCCCTTCCTTTTCGGAAACGATCGATTTTTTCAACGCGCTTGCGTAAAGGGACGTAAAAAGGGAAAAAATAAGAGATATGATACAAAAAACGGACGATTTTCCTTTTGCTCTCATTCCCGCTCCCTTGCTTGCCTGGTATCGGGAAAACAAGCGCGTATTGCCATGGCGGGAGAATCCCACGCCGTACAGGGTGTGGGTATCGGAGATCATGCTGCAACAGACGCGCGTCGAGGCGGCGCGCGAGTATTATCTGCGCTTTTTGAAAGAACTCCCCACCGTGCAGGATTTGGCGGCGTGCGAGGAAGAAAAACTCCTCAAACTTTGGGAGGGGCTGGGCTATTACAGTCGCGTGCGCAATATGCAGAAGGCGGCGCGCGTCCTCTGCGAGCGTTTCGGCGGGGAATTTCCCGCCGATGAAAAACAGCTCAAAAGTCTGCCGGGAATCGGGGAGTATACGGCGGGCGCCATTCTCTCCATCGCGTTCGGTCTGCCCGTGCCCGCCGTGGACGGCAACGTGTTTCGGGTCTTGTCCCGACTCACCGAAAATCCCACCGACATCTCTCAGCCCCTTTATCGCGCCTATTTGCAGGAAAAACTGGCGGCTATATATCCTGTCGACGCCAAGGGATGCTCGGATTTTACGCAGAGCCTGATGGAACTGGGCGCGCTGATATGTAAGCCGCTCTCTCCCGACTGCGACAAGTGCCCGCTCGGGGGAATTTGCCTCGCCCGCAGGCACGGCACGCAGAGCTCCTTCCCCGTCCTGCCCGCGAAGAAGGAAAAGCGGAGCGAAAAAGTTTTCGTATTCGTCATCGAAACGCCGTCCGGCATCGCCGTCCGAAAACGGGAATCGGGCGTCTTGAAGGGAATGAACGAGTTTCCTTCCCGGATTGCCGAGGCGGGGGATACGCCGGAACGCGCGTTGAAGGAATGGGGCGTTTCTCCGTACACGATCGTAAGGGAAAAGCGTTACACGCACGTTTTTACGCACATTCGCTGGGAGATGGATTGCTTTTTGGTGCGGGCGGAAACGGCTCCCTTTCCCGTCTATTCGATAGAGGAGATAGAAAGGTCGGTATCTCTGCCCACGGCTTTCAGACAGTGCATGGAAATTTTGTTCCTTTTGGCTTAGAGCGGGAAAGAGAAACAGGGAGTGATGACGCGGGATGAAGAATAAGAAATACAAGCTCGATTTTGAAATGGTGCCCGAAGAGTGCTGGTACGCCAATTTGCGCAGCGTGCTTTCCAAACAGCAATGGGATGCGGTGAGAAAGGACGCTTATGCCCGGGCGGGCGGCCGATGTATGATCTGCGGCGCGCGCGCTTCCCGCCTCGAAGCCCATGAGAGATGGCGTTACGACGACGGGAAAAGACTGCAAAAATTGGAAACGGTGATCGCCGTCTGCCATCGCTGCCACGAAGTCATCCATATCGGGCGCACGCAGCTGACGGGGCGGGGCGCGGAGGCGATGGAACACTTTATGAAAGTGAACGGCTGCACGCAGTCGGAGTTTCACGAGGCTCTCGGGGAAGCGAACAGAGAGTATCTCCGCCGCAACGAGGTGGAGGGCTGGATTACGGATATTTCCTGGCTGAAAGAAAAATTCGGCATCGAATTTCCCCCTATCAGATAAGAGATCGTCGAAAACTATCGGGGCGGGAAAGAGGAGCGGAAACCGATCGCAAGCCGTAGAATAAAAGCCCGTCCGCTCCTTTGTCAAAAGAAAAATCCGCGTCCTTGAAATCCTTTGGCGCGTCGTAAGTCAAGCGTTTGTCGGGAAATATCCCGACCTCTCTTACAGGACAAGCCGCACTATAAAAATTAAAATCTTTATTTTTTAGAAATTTTTAATACGCAAAATATATAGAAAGCTCGCCTTCCTCATAAAAATCCGAGCTATTTTCCAAGAAAACCGTTCCATTGGGAAAATCTCTTTTCAAAACAGTTCCCTGATTCCTCGGTTAGAAGATCAGAAACGCGGTGCGCCGTTTGTGTGGAAGCTTTCGCTTTTTTCGTTTCCGGGAGGCGGTATAAGCCGCCTTCTCTTTGTATCCTTTCCCTGCTTCGTTTCGGGAAGGATATGCTTTTAAGCGTCTTTCTTCGAGAATTTTTCCCTTCTTCGCTTCACGGATAAGCGGCGTTAGGAAGTTGTCTTGTGTATCCAAATCTTCTGGTTTCTTAAAGCCGAGCGGCTTGTCTGCCGTCCTCTAAAAACTCCGTCGTTCGTCGAAAAACGCATCCTGCCGCTTTCTTTAAAGATAAGTTGTCCCTTACCTGCCCTTGCCGATTTCCGTTTTCACAACGCCTGCGGGAGAAAGGGCGCAGGAAACGAAAAAATTTATGACAAAGAAAATAACGGCTGCGAAAAATGGTGTTTTTTGACACTCAGGGAAAAAACGGTACATAAAAAAATAAAAAATAATCGAAAATCGCACAATTTCCGGCGAAATAGTATTGAAATATCCGAAAAAGTGTGATATAATACAACGGACAGTGAAAAAAGGGAGGCGTGAAAATTATGAAAGTGATTTTGGTAAACGGCAGTCCGCACGAAAAGGGGAGCACGTATACGGCGCTGAAAGAAGTGGAAAAATCCCTTTTGGCGGGCGGGGTGGAAACGGAAATTTTCTGGCTGGGCAAACAGCCGCTTTCGGGGTGCCTCGGCTGCGGCGGGTGCCTGAAAACGGGAAAATGCTTTTTAAACGACAAGGTGAACGAATTTTTGGAAAAAGCGGCGCTTGCCGACGGTTTCGTTTTCGGCACGCCCGTGCATTTCGCTTCCGCCTCGGGCGCCATCACGGCGTTTATGGACAGGGCGTTTTACGGCAAGGGAAAACTGTTTGCCTATAAGCCCGCGGCCGCGGTGGTCAGCTGCCGCCGCGCGGGAAGCACCGCCACGTTCGATATGATGAACAAGTATTTCACCATCAGCTCCATGCCCGTGGTATCCTCCACCTATTGGAATGAAATACACGGCAACAACGCGGACGAGGCTTCCCGCGACGAAGAGGGAATGCAGACGATGCGTTCGCTCGGCAATAACATGGCGTGGCTTTTGAAATGCATTGAAGCGGGTAAAAACGCAGGAATAGAGCCCGTCAGGGAAAAGAAGGTCTACACCAATTTTATCCGTTGAAAGGGAAGCGCGCGGCGTTTTCTCTCGATGTCCTTTTTCGCATAAAAAACATAAATTTATAGAGAGGTTATCAAGTTCTATGCAAGCGTATATCATCGGAATCGATCTCGGCGGCATGAGCGCAAAAGCGGCGCTGTTTGATAAAGAGGGCAGGATCGTTGCCAAAAAGAGCATCGTCACCAATGCGGCGGACGGGTTTGAGGGAACGGCGGCAAAACTGGCGGAAGTGGCGAAGGGAGTCGCGCAAGCCGCGGGGGCGGCGTTTGAGGACGTCGAAAAAATCGGCATCGCCTCCCCCGGCGTCGTCAACAGCAAAACGGGCGTCATTCTCAAATGGAGCAATTACGGCTGGACGGACGTTCCGCTCGGGGATACGGTGGCGAAACTGACGGGAAAGAAGGTCTGCGTCGTCAACGACGCCAATGCGGCGGCGTTCGGGGAAGCGAAATTCGGCTCCGGCTCTCTCTATCAAAGCAGCATTTTTATCACTTTGGGAACGGGCGTGGGCGGCGGCATCGTCGTCGACGGAAAGATGCTGGAAGGCTACATGAGCGCGGGCGCGGAGATCGGGCATATGTCTATCCGCGGCGACGGACTGCTGTGCGGCTGCGGCAGACACGGCTGTTTCGAATGTTACGCTTCCGCGACGGCGCTCATCCGTCAGACCAAAAAGCGCATGGAAGAAAATTGCGACAGCAAAATGTGGGAGATTGCGCAGGGAAGCCTCGACAACGTGGACGGCAGGACGGCGTTCGAAGGCGCGCGCAGAGGGGATAAGGACGCGCAGGAAGTCGTCAATCAATATATCGAGTATTTGGCGGTGGGCATCGCTAACCTCGTCAATATTCTCCGCCCCGAAGCCGTCGTATTGGGCGGGGGCATCGCCTGCGAGGGGGAAGGGCTCTTCGTGCCGCTGAGAAAGGCGGTGGAGGAACAAATTTACGTCTGCGCCGACGAAGTGCCTTTAAAGATCGTAGGGGCGAAGCTCGGCAACGACGCGGGAATGTACGGCGCCTATGCGCAGGCGAAGGAAAACGGCTGAAACTCTTTCCGCGGAGGCGTTTTGACGTTTCTTTTTTGTAAATTTCGCGCTATCGAAGCGTGATTTTGCAGGCGCGAAAGAGTTTTGCCTCGCGGCGTTTTCCGCTTTGGCGGGAAGCAGCGGCTCGCCTTCCCCGTTTTGCGTTCGGCGAAAGCTGCTCGAAAACCCTCGGATTTTGAGGAAAAGTTTGCGCGGAGAAAGCAAGGCGGGGCGGATTTTGTGAAAAAATGTGACGGGCGGGGGAAATTTTCCCTCTGCCCGTTGATTTTCAAAAGCGAATGAGTTATAATAAAGACAAAATAGGCGTTGCATAACTATTTTCGCGCAGGATTCAAACGGAGCTTCGCTCGGTGGAGAGTAACGAAAAAACAGTTTACGGGAGGATAGGAAATGAGAAAAAAAATAGTCGCCGTCATCGGCAACAAAAAAATAGAAGAAGACGGGATTCGTCGCCGCCTCGCTTACGAAACGGGCAAAATTCTGGTGGATAACGGATATCGCGTGCAGTCGGGCGGCATGGGCGGCGTGATGGAAGCGGTATTCGCGGGCGCGCACGCTTCGGAAAATTATCGGGAAGGGGATACGATTGCCCTCGTTCCTTCCTTTGACGCGGAAACCGCCAATGTTTATGCCGACATCGTCATCCCCACCGGGCTGGATATGATGCGCAATGCGCTGGTCGCCAATGCGGACGCGGTGGTGGGAATCGGCGGCGGCGCGGGCACCATGTGCGAGTTCGCCTTCGCTTGGTCGCTGAAGCGGCTGATCATCGCATACAGAAATTCGGGCGGGTGGAGCGCCAAACTTGCGGACACCCGTTTAGACGATGCCGTGCGTTATGAGAACATTCCCGAAGATAAAGTTTACGGCGTTTCCACGCCCCGAAGCATGATAGAGATATTAAACGAAAAAATCGGGCTTTACTCCTTACGCCATCAGGGAATCCGCTGATTTGAAAAGTTGCGGTAAACGGGCGGGCATCTCGTCTTTTAGCCTGTAAAAAGTCCCTCAAACCGTTTTCTCAAAAGGAATGGAGGGGGATAAGAAGTTTTCCGTTTGAAAAGGCGGATTGAAAAATCGCTTTTCTGCGCTTTTTTAAAATTTATCAAAAAGCGGCGCAAACCCTTTGGGCAAAAGGGAAAGACGCCGCTGACGGAAACGCCTTGAAAAAGAGAAAGATTTTTTCTGCTTTCGCTTTTTGAAAAGCGTTTCTTTTTTATAAAAAGCAGACGAAAAGTTTTGGAAAAAACGGCGGAAAGGGACGCGGGAGAAAAACGAAATGTAGATAGGGAAGAAATTGCGCGGGAAAAAAACTTGAAAAACAATGCGGGAGGAGAATACGTTTTTATCGGCCGCTTTGCGGAGAAACGCTTGCGTTTCTCCGTTTTTTGTGCTATACTTATAATCCATAGTAAAAGAATAGGAAAAAGGAGAAGGGAGAAATGAAAATTTCCACGAAGGGACGGTACGCTCTCCGCGTCATGCTGGATTTGGCGGCAAACAGTAAAGGCGGGGAGTATGTTTCGCTTGCGGAGATTTCCGAGCGGCAGGAAGTGTCCCTGAAATATTTGGAAGCGATCGTCGCGGCGCTTTCCAAAGCGGGCTTTTTGGACAGCCGCCGCGGAAAAACGGGCGGTTATCGTTTGGCGAAAGATGCGGCGGACTATACCGTCGGCGGTATCCTCAAAGCGACGGAAGGAAGCCTTGCGCCCGTTTCTTGTTTGGATTGCGAAGAGAGTTGCAGCCGCGCGGCGCATTGTCTTACGCTCCCCCTTTGGAAGGAGTTGGACAGCCGCATAGACGGATATTTGGAAAGCGTTACCCTCGGCGACATATTGAAGGGCGAGGTGAGCGAAAAGAGTGTAAGAAAAGAAAACTTTTGAACGCGCAGCCGACTTCCCGGGAAAAGACGAAAGCCCGAATCTTTGTGACAAGCGGGCGAGGTTTAGGAAGAATCATAAAAAGATAAAAAATGGGATTCGATGACAAAGGTGGTTTAAGGAAAAGAGAGCGAAAACAGAGAATTCGGCTCACTGTAAAAAGAAAGCGCCTCATCCGCAATGTCAAAGAGAAATAAAAGAGAGGGGAAGAGAACGATTTTAATGGAGAACGAGAAAAATAAAAACTTAAAAATTTACGGCAAACGAAAGGTGCGGGAAGAAGCGGAACAATAAAAGATAGGGAATTTACGACGAATAAAAGGCAGGGAAAAACAAAAGGCGGAGAGTTTACGACAAACGAGAGGCAAAGAAAAATAAACGGAAAAGTAAAAAGCGGCGGAAACGGGGAAGAAAATTACGAAGGGGAAAACGGCGCTGAAAAACCGAAAGAAGGCAAAAAAGACGAACGGAAGAGAAAAATGCAAAAACAGAAAAATTGGCGTTCGTGTGTTTTTTTCTATAATTCCTATTGACAAAGTAGGAATTATGTGGTATACTATTTCCGCAAAAGAAAGGAAGCAATAAATTTCCAAAAGAGCACAGACGCCACGTAAAAAGCACATACTACGTGCGTACGGAAAAGGAGAAGTACCTTGGAAAGAAAAATGATATATGCGGATAATGCCGCGACGACGAAACTGAGCGAAGCCGCGCTTTCGGCGATGCTGCCCTATCTTAGAGAGGAATACGGCAATCCTTCGGGGCTGTATGCTTTCGCGCAAAGGCAAAAGGAAGTATTGGAGCGCTGCCGCGGAGAAATAGCGAAGATTTTAAACTGCGAGGCGAGAGAAATTTACTTCACCTCGGGCGGAAGCGAAGCGGACAACCAGGCGCTTTTATCGTTGGCCGCCGCAGGCGAAAAGAAAGGCAAAAAACATATCGTTTCGACCGCGTTCGAGCATCACGCCGTCCTTCATACTTTAAGAAAGCTCCAAGCGAGGGGATTCGAGGTCACGCTGCTGCCCGTACACGAGGACGGGATTGTCCGTCCCGAGGAAGCGGAGGCGGCGATCCGCCCGGATACCGCGTTCGTTAGCGTGATGTACGCGAATAACGAGATCGGCACGATACAGCCGATTTCCGCGATCGGGGAGATTTGTGCAAGGCGCGGCGTTCCCTTTCATACCGACGCGGTGCAGGCGGCGGGGCATCTCAACATAGATGTGCGCGCGGAAAATATCGACGCGCTTTCCCTCTCCGCGCACAAGTTTCACGGACCCAAAGGCGTGGGAGCGCTCTATTTCAAAAAGACGCTTCCCCTCGCAAGCCTGATCGAAGGGGGCGCGCAGGAGAGAAACAGGCGCGCGGGCACGGAAAACGTCGCGGGAATCGTCGGAATGACGGCTGCGCTTCAAGAGGAGATAAAAAATCTCGAAAAGAATCGGGAATACGTCTGCGGACTGCGGGACAAACTGATCGCGGGATTGAAAAAGATCCCTCATTCGAGGCTCAACGGGGACGAAAAGAGGCGGCTGGCGGGCAACGTCAACCTATGTTTCGAGGGCATAGAGGGCGAATCGCTGCTCCTCTTTCTCGACGATATGGGCATCGCCGCAAGCTCGGGCAGCGCGTGCACGTCCGGCTCGCTCGATCCTAGCCATGTTTTGCTGGCGATAGGCGTTCCGCATGAAGTGGCGCACGGTTCCCTGCGGCTGACACTCTGCGAATACAATACCGGGGAAGAAGTCGATTACATGGTGCAAAAAGTGCCCGAAGTGGTGGCAAAGCTCAGGGCAATGTCGCCCGTATGGCGAGATTTACAGGAGGGTAAAAGACAGTATGTTATACAGTGAAAAAGTAATGGATCATTTCAGAAATCCCCGCAACGTCGGCGTCCTCGATGATGCGGACGGCGTGGGCGAAGTCGGCAACACCGTCTGCGGAGATATTATGAAAATCTATCTCAAAATCAAAGACGGCGTTATCGAGGACGTCAAATTCAATACTTTCGGGTGCGGGAGCGCCATTGCGTCCAGTTCCATGGCGACCGAAATGATTAAGGGAAAGCCTTTGAACGAGGCTTTGGAGCTTACGAACAAGGCGGTGGCGGAAGCGCTCGACGGACTTCCCGCGCATAAACTGCATTGTTCCGTGCTCGCGGAGCAGGCTGTCAAGGCGGCGATCAAGGACTATTACGACAAAAACGGGATTTTTTACGACAAAGAACAGTTCAAAGAAGAGGAAATTCATTGTCACGACTGACGCATAAAACATGGAAAGGAACGCTTTGGAGGCGCTCCTTTTTCTTTTGGAAAGGGGCAGGGGTGCGGCGACGTTCCCGCAGCGACGAATTTTCGCTTCCTAAGAGAGAAGGCGCGTGAACGCTTGAACGGAGTTCTGACGAAAGGAGGGCGAATTCTTTTGAAAAAAAGCGGCGCGTTAATGCGTCGAGAGGCGCGCGGCGACGAAAGGCTGCAAAGAGGAGCAAAGAGAGGCTTTTGCCGCGGGAAAAGGGAGCGCTGGAAACCGCAAACGAGCGCTTTTGCGCAAGAGGGGGTGCGGCGCGGCGTGTTAGGAAAAAGCGTTGAAAGGGAAACGGGAGGACGGCGGGCGCGTTAAAAAGATGGAGAAGAAAAATCTTTTTGAGGGGAACGTTTTGCGCGGGGAAGAAAGGAAGCGCATGGGTTGGACATTTGACGAAAAGAATGGTATAATGAAGGCGGAGGCGCGAAGGACAAAAGCCGTCGGCGGCATTTTTGCGCCCGCTTTAAACGCGGAGAGTCGATGGCAAAAGTAAAAACGGGCGTTTGGGCAAATATTTTTTTCGCATTATCGACGCCGATTATCATAGAAACGAAATCATCGGTCGCAGCGTATCTTCGGGGTTTATTCAAAAACGAGAGGATAAACAACGAAGGGCGCGCCTCCTAAGAGGCTGGGGCGGTTTTGTGCCGTTTCGTAAAGGGCGCTTATCAAACGAGCAGGGCAGGGAAGCGGCGAGCGTAAAAGGAAAGAAAAAATGGAAAAAAAGACGGACGATGGGCAAAAGGAAAGAGGAAGCAAAGCCGTATTCTGGGATTTTCACGGAACTTTGGCATATCCCAAACATCTTTGGGGAGAGAGCGTATTCGCCGCCGCGAGAATCGCGTGCGCCCCTCTTTCTCCGCCCTTTTCGCCGGCAGACGTCAAGGAATATACGAAAGCGGGCTGGTATCCCTGGGACAGGTACGAGGAGGATTTTTCTCGAACCACAGGCGAAAAATGGTGGGAATTTATGTGCGGACATTTTTGTCGGATCTATAAGAGTTTGGGGCTGAGCGAGGACACCGCGAACAGAGCTTCCCTATTGGTACGCGACGAATTGACGAAGGCGGAGCGCTACGAACTGTATCCCGACGCGATTCCCGCCTTGCGGGAGTGCCGTTCCCTGGGCTGGAAAAATGTCCTTCTATCCAATCATCTGCCCGAACTGCCTCGTATTTTGGAGGCGCTCGGCTGCCGCGAATATTTTTCCGCGCTGGTGATTTCCTCTTTGGCGGGGTACGACAAGCCGCGGAGGGAGATCTTCGAAATTGCCGGGGAAGAGGCGGGAGATCCCGCGCTTTGCGTCATGGTAGGGGACAATCCCGCCGCGGATATCGCGGGCGCCGCAGAGGCGGGAATGTGCACAATTCTTGTGCATAACTCTTCCCGCGTATGCGGGCGACAACCCGATTTTCGTGCGGAAAATTTGACGGAAATCGGGGGGATTTTACAAAAGATCCTTTCTTCTGCCGAAAAAAGCCTTCCTTCAACGGACGATTGAGTGGAAAACCTTTCAAAATATTCCGATTCAAGCAACGCTTTATTGTATTTGAGAAAAAAGGGTGATATAATCCCATCATAAAAATCTTCCCGCCGCAAAGGACAGCGGGGAAAAGGAGAAACTATGGTCGGAACTTATTTCAAGACAGTGGGGTGCGACGGTTTCGCCCGGGAAAGGGCTTTCGTCCGATGGACGGAAGCGAGGGCGAAAAGCGGCTCGGGCGTTTATAAAGCCGAGCCTTTGGAAGCTCAAAACGCGGGCAATTTACGCAAAAACTTTTTTGCGGCGGCTTGGGAAAGGGGCGGCTCGCCGGCAGATCGAGGGCGGAGCAAAAGGTAAAAAGGACGCGGTGCAAGGGCGGCGCGGGCCGTCGAAAAGCGCAAGGTTTCGGATAAAAGACACTTTTTTGTCGCTTCACGGTATTTTACTATAAAGCGGAAGAGGGAGAGGCGACGAAGAAACGCGCGGAGTTCTTCCAAAGGGCGGTGCGGCTATCTAGACGTCAAAGCAGGCGAAAACGAAAGCGTTTTCAGAAGCGCTACCTTTGCAGCGGTGACCGCGTCGTTGAAAGAGAAAGGCTTGGAAATCGACAAAAAGAAGGGTCGCGAAGGCGGCGGATACTTTCAAGAAAACGCATTTTATGCATAAGGCACGCCGTTGAGTATCGGCGCGGGATTGTTTAAAAAAAGGAGAAAGAGAAATGTTCGATATGCAGAAAATAGGCAGAAAGATAGCGGAGCTGAGAAAGCAAAAAGGCATGACGCAGATGGAACTTGCGGACAGGATGAATATTTCCTATCAGGCGGTGAGCAATTGGGAGCGGGGCAACACCATGCCCGACATTTCCAAACTGCCCGAGCTGGCGGAAATATTCGGTGTCAGCATGGAAGAAATCCTCTGCGACGAGAGAAGGGCGAAGATCGTGGAAGAACTTGCCGAAGGAAAAACGCCCGAGGACGTAACGACGGAGGAGCTGAAAGACATCGCGCCCATCGCGACGCAGGAACAGTTTAAAAAGACGTACACGGAAAACGGAAAAAGGAACAAATGGAGTTTTTCCGACCTCGCCGCACTGGCGCCTTTCCTCGACGAGGACGACCTCATGGAATTCGCTTCCGCCGCGTTTGAAGAGAGCGGGAGTTTGAAAGAGGTTGCGGCGATTGCGCCGTTCTTAAAGGAAGAGGACGTGGCTCGGCTGGCTTTCATCGCGGCAGAACGCGGAGAAAATCCGGCGGAGATCGCCGTCGCCGCGCCCTTTATGGAAGAAGCGGACGTGGGGAAACTGGCGCTCGCCCTCTGCGGAAAAGGGAATTTAAAGGACCTTGCGGCGATTACTCCGTTTATGAACGAAAAAGACGTCGCCGCCGCGGCGGAAGAGCTGAGAAAAAAGGGCTGCGCGCTGGATGAACTTTCTGCGCTGGCTCCGTTTATGGATTCCGACGCTTTGAATAAAATAGCGGCGGAACACCTCGCAGGAGGCGGAGATATCAAGGATTTGATCGCCGTCGCCCCCTTCCTCAACGGCTCCGCCTTGAAGGAGATGTTCAAAAATTTCAGAAAGTAAGTCGTTTGTTTCTTTGCAAAAAAATTGCCGCCGCGTAAAGGATACGCGGCGGTTTGTCGTAGAGAAGAGGCGGAAACGGCGGACTGCACGGAGGAAAGCGCGGGAAACGGCGCGGCCGCGTCGTCGGATGACGTTTTCTTGATTTTAAGCCGCCAAAACAAAGGGAAATCCTCCGCAAAGGGCGAACGGAGAGGAGATAGGCGGCGTTCGTGTTTTTACACGAAGGGATGTTCCGCCTTGATCACGGCGTAACAATCCGGCTCTTTTTCGGAGATCCGTTTTGCCACGCTCTGCGCCGCTTCTTCGTCGGACAGTTTCGAATCCGAGGGGATACACAGATCGAAAATCATATTCACGTGCTTTCCGCCGTACGTCATGCGGAAATCGTGAATGGTAAACGAGGGATCCACCTCCGCCGCGGTCGTCTGCGCGAGAAGGCGCATCTCGTTTACGCGTTGGTCGTTGACTTCGATGGGATCGAGGTGGATGGTGACGATGCATCCGAATTTGTCCTGCATATCCCGTTCGATACAGTCGATAATGTCGTGGGCGTAATTGATATTGCTGTCCGAGGGCACTTCCGCATGAAAGGAAACGATCTTCCGCCCCGGACCGTAGTCGTGCACCATGACGTCGTGTATCCCCACCACTTCCGGGTATCCCTTGACGAATTCGTGGATCTCTTCGATAAAGGCGGGATCGGGAGGAGAGCCGAGCAGCAGATCGATCGTGTCCTTTGCCGCCTTGACGCCCGTAAAGAGAATAAATCCCGCGACGAGAATGCCCGCCCAGCCGTCGATCCCCACGCCCGCGAATTTGCCGATCAGGGCGGAAACGAGTACCAAGGTAGTGGCTACCGTATCCGAAATGCTGTCGAAGGAAGCCGCTTTGATGGCGGACGAATTAATGAGCGCGCCTATTTTCCGGTAAAAAAGAAACAGCCATAATTTGACGAGAATGGCAACGGCAAGAAGGACGATCGTCGCGGCGCTCACCGCGGGAAGCTCGGGATGAATGATTTTATCTACCGAAGATTTCAGGAGTTCCGCTCCGACGAGAATGATGAGCATATCGACGATAAAAGCGCTCACGTATTCCAGCCTGCCGTGTCCCCAAGGATGCCTTTTATCCTCGTGCTTGCCCGACAAGCGAAAGCCGATCAGCGTGATCACCGAGGATCCCGCGTCGGAAACGTTGTTGAAAGCGTCCGCGATGACTGCCACGGAAACCGCGAGAATACCCACGCTCAGCTTTCCCGCAAACAAGAGAAGATTGAGTACGATGCCCGTAATACTCGCTAACATCGCATAGCGTCTGCGCACTGTCGGATCGGTCACGTTTTCCCTGTCTTTGACGAACAGATTTATCAGAAGTTTTGTCATGAATATTTCCTCGTTCGTTTTGTACTCCTCTTCGGCGCGGATGCGTAAATCAGAAGGATTTTGCGCTCAACGACCGCAAAGGAAGAACCTTAAAAGGATATATCTATATTATATGCCCGTTGCGCGGTTTTGTCAATGGAAAAGGGAAAAGTGAGAGGTGAGTTTTTCCTAAGGGAAGAGAGAAGAGGGGGAAGTGGAAAGTAGTTTTAGCCGGGGAGGTCGGAAGAGAGGGAAAGAGGGGGGCGGCTGGGAAAGTCGAGAGAGAGGCAGTCTTAGCAGGGAAGGGAGAAGTGAGGAAGCGGTCTTGTCGGGGAAGGGAGGAGAAGGAAGGTAGGTGGTCTTGTTTGGGAAATTCGACCGGGCTGTGCGCTCTTTAAAGACAAAGTCCGAAAAATATTTTTTACGGCAAGAATTTTACTTCTTTTTATCCTCTTTTTTATCCGTCTGCGCCTCTGTCGTCCCCGCGGCACGCTCGTTGTCCTCGGGCGTTGGAACTCTGTTTTTCTTGGCTTTCTCCGCTTTGGCAATACAGAAATTGATTGTCCATACCACCGCGATAATGATGCCGATGACGACGAAAATTGCCAAAAGACCCTTCCAGAGAATCGTGAAAGTGGGCTTGATATTGTCCCAATCGAAAGGGGTAAGCTCCTGGCGGGAGGAGGATTCGGAAGAGGAAATATCCGATTCCGAGTTCAATCCTGCGGAAAGCTCCGCAAAGGTTTCGTCCGACAAATCCGTTGTTACAAAATCGTACATGATGCTGTCCTCCTTATAGCAAAGCCTGCACGAGGCCGATGATAAGACCGCCGACGATGGCGGACGCTATCTGCCCCGAAACGTTGGCGCCTACGGCGTGCATGAGCAGATGATTGGACGGATCCTCTTTGATGCCCATTTTTTCCACGACGCGGGAAGCCATGGGGAATGCGGAGATCCCCGCCGCTCCCACCATTGGATTGATCTTTTCTTTACTAAAAAGATTCATGAGTTTGGCGCACATCACTCCGCCTACCGTATCGAAAATAAAGGCGAACAGACCGAGTCCCATGATCATCAGAGTTTCCCACTGCACGAATTGCTCCGCTTTCATCTGAGAGGCGATGGTGATGCCCAAAAGCAGCGTAATGATATTGGAAAAAGCGTTTTGCGCCGTTTCGGACAGGGATTTGAGAATTCCGCATTCGCGGATGAGATTGCCGAACATCAGCATTCCGACGAGGGAGAGGGACGCGGGCGCGATGAGTCCCGCCACCAGCGCCACGACGATGGGGAAGAGGATGCGCGTAAGTCGGCTCACCTGTTTGGCGCTGTAATGCATTTTGATGCGGCGTTCCTTTTTAGTTGTGCACAATTTGACGACCGCAGGCTGCACGATGGGCACAAGCGCCATGTAAGAGTACGCGACCACCATGATGGGCGCGAAAAATTGCGAGCCTAATTTCAGCGCGACGAGAATGGAGGTGGGGCCGTCCGCCGCGCCGATGATGGCGATGGACGCCGAGTCGTTTAAGGGAAAGCCGATGACGGCGGAAAGAATGAGCGTGACGAAAATGCCAAGCTGCGCGGCGCCGCCCAAAATAAACAACTTCGGATTGGTGAGGAGAGGTCCGAAATCGATCATTGCCCCGATGCCGATAAAGAGCAGAAGGGGCATGGCTTCGCTCGCCTCGATACCCACCTTGAACAAGGACGAGAGGATCCCGTCCTCGGCGATGAGCGCGGAGCCGGGAATGTTGACGAGGATCGCCCCGAAGCCCATGGGAAGGAGCAGAGCCGGCTCCATATCCTTCTTGATGGCGAGGAAGATGAGAAGCCCGCCGATAAACCACATCAAGGCGTGCTGCCATTCCACCTTGGATATGGTTTCGATGAGAAAGTCCATAAAATACCTCCGAAAAATAAAGGAAATGTAAAAAACAAAAGGACCGCAACGCAAACGGCTCCTTTGAAGAAGTGCAAAGAATTCGCTTGCGCTGCGGTCTTGTCGTTTCGGATGAATCCAAACCCGTTCTCTTTTACTCGGTGTTTTCAGCGTTTTCCTCTTCGCCCGCGGGCGGCGGAAAATAAGCTTGTGGAAAAAATCGAAAAAAGCGGATTGTGCTATTGATATTCATCGGACGCGCCGTAAAAGCCGCGCGCCCCGACTACTCCCCGTAGCGGGCGCCCGCCGAAAAAGCGGACGAAATATTTTAATAGATTCATTATATAGGATAGGAGGGGGAATTGTCAACAAAAAATACAAAAAATTTTTCGGGTAATGGAATTTTGTTGACATTCCCTTGCGGCTCTGCTAAAATATAGCCGAATTCAATCTTCCCGACGATCCCATCGAGAAGGATCGAGAAGGAAAAAATCGTTCGCCGCGAGAGCGGTAAAGGAACGCCGTGAAAACGGCGGAAGACAATTTTATGCACGTCCGATATTTTTCGGAAAGCGATAAGGAAATTTTTTTGGAACTTTGCAGGGAGTTTTATAATTCTCACGCCACTTTGCGCCCCTATGACGAATCGGTGGCCGAAAAGACCTTTCGTCACGTCATCGACCATCACGAAAATTTATGGGGATACCTGATCTACGAGAGCGAAGAATCCGATTCCGCCGCGGGATACGCCCTGCTTACCACCTATTGGTGCAACGAAGAGGGCGGAAACGTGCTCCTTCTCGACGAACTGTATATCCGTCCCGAATATCGGCATAAGGGATATGCGAAGCGGTTTATGGACTGGATGCAGGAGAAATTTAAAAACCGCGCCGTCAGCGTCACGCTGGAAGTGCTGACGAGCAACGAACGCGCCATTTCCTTATATCGGAAAGAGGGATTCGACCCCGATTCCGACGAGAGGGACTGCGCGGGCAACGAATTTGTCTATTACAGTAAATCGCTGAGCAGGTAACGGGCGGCGCCTTTCGCGCCCGTTCGGAAAGCGCCGCGATAGAAAAGAGCGGGGGAGAAGCAAATGGAACGAAAGAGCGCACGGATAAAAATTAAACAGAGCGCCACCGTCCGCCGTCTGCGTTTTCTGATCGGAGTTGCTCTTGCGGCGGCGCTCCTGTGCTTTCTTACGGGGAGCCTGTTTGCCGCTTTGTGGAAAAGCGCTTGGGGAATCGTCTTCGCCGTGGCGTCCTTTTTCTTTTTTGCCGCGCTCCTGTTTTGGGGCGTACTCTTTGCGATAGAACTCGCCAAAACGATGAAGGAGGCGGGCAGGTATGCGTTCGCCGTGACAAATACCGCCTCATTCGAGTGTTTCGGACCCTTTCTCGCCATGAACGTCACCTTTTTCGACGGAACGGGAGCGCTGCGCGAGGGGCGCAGTCGGTTTCTGTTCGGCGCGCGGGACTTGGAGGCGTGGCAGAACGTTCCCTTGGAAGTCGCCTATGTAAAAACTACGGGAGAACGCGGGGGGAAAAAACGGGCGGGAAAAAGGAAGCGGAAGCCCGACGTTCAGGCGGATGCAAAGATCGTGGTCATCGGCGCCGCGCCTTTGTCGAAAGATTGTCGCTGCGGAAAATAGAGAGAAAACAAAGCCGCGCTTCGAAGAAAAAACGGCGCCTTGCGAAAAGCGCGTGTTAGAGGGATTTCCTTGGGCGCGGGAAAACGAAAAGGGCGCAGACGCCTGCCCCGACGTTTGTCGTTGAGAAGAGGGAAAAAGACGGACTCGTTCGGAGGATTTTTTTCGGCCGTGGCGGTTTTCTTTCAGGGAGAGCACAAAAAAATTCCCGAAAATCCCGAAAAATGACAAAACGCCGTCAAAAACGCTTGCCAAAGAAGGAAAAATCATATATAATAGGCATTGACTTCGGATGTTCCGCTGATCTTTCGGGTACGGCAAAGAGCCGTGCAGCGGGTCATGAACATTACGTATTAATGGAGGTAGAGTCAAATGAAAGGATTAATCGAAGCGATCGATGCGGAGAGCCTGAAAGCGGAAGTTCCCGCGTTCAACGTAGGCGATACGGTGAAAGTAGGCTACAAGATCATCGAGGGCGGCAAGGAAAGAGTGCAGAGTTTCGAGGGCGTCGTCATTGCGAAAAGAAACGGCGGCATCCAGGAAAGCTTTACGGTTCGTCATATTTCCTACGGCGTAGGCGTGGAAAAGACGTATCCCCTTCACTCCCCGAAAATCGCGTCCATCACGGTCGTGAGAAAGGGCAAGGTGAGAAGAGCGAAACTTTATTATCTGCGCGATCTTACGGGTAAGGCTGCCAAAGTGAAAGAAAAAATCTGAATCGGATACAAAAAACTGATCGAAAAACAAGTTCGCCCAAAGTCGGAGGCGGACTTATTTTTTTTGCCATTTCTTCGGAAAGGTGCGAAAATTGTTTTACATTTTCCCGCGTTTCATGTAAAATAAATAGAGGGCGGAAACGCTCCTTGACGAAATGCGCGCCGCGCAGGCGGCGGAGAGGAAAACACGTCGGGCAAAGCAGGAGGTTAAACACTCTTATGGAAAATACAGAAGTGACAAATCAGTCCGCTGTTAAAGTCGGAAAAAAGCTTTCGGGCTGGCTGAAAGGATTTATCGTACTGTTCGCGCTGTTCTTTGCGGCGGGATTCGCTACGCTTGGCTCCTTCCGCAATACGGGAAAGTCGTTCGCCTATACGTCGGGCGAAGGCAATTTAGCCTCGTTCAATCTCGACAAGGCGAGCGGGCAATCCAAACTCATGTATATATATATCAACGTCGGCAACATTTATACGGCGACGGGTTCGGATATCACCATTACGGTGAAACGTTCCACTCAGCAGTCGGTCAAGCCTTCCATAAAAGTGGACAGCGTTACGCTGGGAAATATTTATTCCTTGAAGGAAAAGAGCAGGGAGGGCGGCAATTTCAACTGGGTGCAATTGGCATACAAGGAGGACGGCGTGAGCGCGGCGTGTATTTCCGTATCCGCGACGGGGAATTTCGACCTGAACGAGATCGTCTGTATCGCGGACGACGGCAAGCCCATTCCCATCAGCGTAAACTCCGAATACAGCCAGGGCTTCACCTCCGCGCAGAAAAAACAGATGACCCGCGCGATAGACGCGCAGAACTCGTTTAAAAATTCGAGCGCCTCCTACTATAACTTCACGCAGGAAGAGGCGTATTTCATGACCTCTATTCATACCGTCCTCGGCGGGAAAAATATACGTTCGGACAGCGTCTATACCATGGATACCGATTTCAATTCGCTCGCCACGGTGCTGATGCTGCCGTCGGTGGCCATTTTCGGGAACAGTCCTTTCGCGCTTCGTCTGACGCCTTTTCTCGCCACCTGTGCGACGCTCCTGTTTGTGTATCTGCTCGGCAGTCTGCTCTTTAAGGACGAGAAATACGGCTTTATCTTTGCCCTTATCTTTGCCCTCGGCGGGCTTGCCACTACGGTGGGACGGATGGGCGCGCCGTATGCGCTCGTCGCCTGCTTCCTCGTCGCAAGCCTCTATTTCATGTATCGCTTCTTCTCCAAGGGCATCTCTTCGCAGCATATCGTCAAGGGCGGTCTGAACGTCCTCTTTTCGGGGCTGTTCGCGGCGCTCGCGCTGGCGATGAACACCCTGGCGATCTTCCCCGCCGCGGGGATCTTGACTCTGTTCGGATTCGGAATGAGGCGGCAGAAGCTCGCTTATCAGAACGCGCTCCTCAAATACCTGCCTGCCGAAAAAGCCGCGCCGCACACTGCGGAAACCGCGGAGAGTTTTGCGCCCGACGCCGAGAGCAAAGAGGCGCCGTCCGAAGGGAAACAGGACGCGGCGATCCCCGCAAAAGCGCAAAAGGAGCAGCGCGGTGCGGCTTCGGTCGCTTTGATCGGGAAGAAGGCAAAAAAATTACAGGCGGACTACCGCTACAAGAAAAAAATTTCCTGGGCGTTTGCCGCGCTCTCCTTTCTTCTGGCGACGTTCGTATTCATGCTGCTCGCCAGCGTCGTCACCTACAACGCTTACGTTAAAGCGTTCGACAAAAATCCTCTGGCGCCCTCGCTGAGCTATGCGTCCCTTCTTTGGAAGGGGATCTCGGCGCCCTTCAAAATCACGAACATTACCGAATATACCGAGTACAACGCGGCGAACGTGCTGGCATGGCTGCTGCCCTTGAAGGCGGCGACGGTATACGACGGCATCCTCGAAACGGGCTCCTCCCGCTATCTCGCCTGGAACGTTTCGATGAACTTCGCCGTATCCGTAGCCTGTTTGGTGGCATTTGCGTTTTCGACGGTCAGCGTGGTGTCCGAGATGTTCACGGAAAACCGCGGCGCGCGTATCAATAAGCGCATCCGCCGCATCTATCTCGTCCTCTTGGGCGGGTTGGCGCTCTCCATGCTTTCCTCCGCGTTCGTCAAAAATACCTCGGCGGTGCAAAGCCTGCTCTTCGGCGTGTTCTATATCGGATTTATTCCCTTGGCGGTGAAAATCGCGCAGCCCGACGAGATACGACTCAAAAAGAACGGAAAACTGAAAATATCCGCCGCGGACGTCATTCTCATCGTCTGCCTTGCGGTTTTCGTCCTCTTCTTCGCGGCGTCCGTGCCGAGTATGTACGGATTCGAGCTTCCCACGAAAGTGGCAAAATATATGTTCGGCTGGATGAGCATCGCCGATAACGGCTATTTCCGTCCGTGACTTAAAATCGCAGAAAACATTTCCGTGGGAGAATAAACTCTTGCGGATTTTGTTTTTTAGAATGACATACGGAGGGAAAGAGGAACGTCGAGCAACTGAACGTTTCGCCGGTCGGGAGGAACGGGCGGGGAGGAATAGGGAAAAATCAGAAAAAAAAGCGACTTAGGGAAAGCGGATAGAAATAGGCGGAAGGGATAGGTCGATAAAGCACGGGCGGCGGACGGGAAAAACGTCTTAGGGGCGGCAGGTGAGAAGAAAAAATTTGTCGGAACGGGCGCAGGGAATTTTCCGTTCGGCGGCATATCGGAAAACCGAGAAAATATTTGAGGGCTTATCCTTCTTCCTATAACGGCGTCGGTTTACGGATACAGGGCTTAATCGTTTCGCCAAGGGGGAGAGAAGCTTCCCATGCGCCTCTGCAATTTACCCGACAATATAGACAAAGAAAAAATCGGGGATTCTTTTTAAGCTTTCCGCAGATGTTTTTTCGCTAAGTTCGCTCTCGGATTCGGCGGGTTGATCGGACGGAAACAGAGGAAAGGCTTGTAATAAGCGCCTTCGGTAAAGAATTTGTCGGAGGCGGGCAACGATCGGATGAAAAATATTGGAAACGAAAGCAGCGTGCTTAGAGGCGAGATAAGCGAAAAGGGAGAAGAAAAATGATAGCCAAAGTACAAAGTTATGCCCTCGCGGGGCTGGAAGGAGTGCCCGTTACGGTGGAAACGGATATTTCCCGCGGTCTGCCTTCCTACGAAATGGTGGGACTGCCCGACGCGGCGGTGAAGGAATCCAAAGAACGGGTGAGAAGTGCCATTAAAAACAGCGTCCTGGAATTTCCCGCTCATAAAATCACCGTCAATCTCGCGCCCGCCTATGTGCGGAAAGAAGGGTCGGCGTTCGACTTGCCGATAGCGATCAGTCTGCTTCTCGCTTACGGCGCTTTGCGCGCGGAGGTGGGAAAGACCGTGTTTTTGGGCGAACTCGCCTTGAACGGAGAATTGCGCCCCGTCACGGGCGTGCTTCCCGCGCTCATTTCCGCTCGGGATAAGGGATATACCGATTTTATCGTCCCCAAGGCAAACGAGCGGGAGGCGGGCTATATCCACGGTATCCGCGTATATGCGCCCGCTTCTTTGCGGGAAACGGTGGATCACCTTTCCGGATTAAAACCGCTTTCGCCCGTGCCCGCGGCGGAATTTTCCTCCCAAAAACGGGACGGGAAAAAAAATTACGATCTCTCTTTCGTCAAGGGGCAGCCCGTCGCCAAACGCGCCCTCGAAGTGGCTGCCGCGGGCGGACACAATATTCTGTTCGTTGGCCCCCCGGGAAGCGGAAAAACCATGCTCGCCCGAGCGCTGCCCTCCATTCTTCCCGATTTGAGCTTCGACGAGGCCCTGCAAATCACCAAGATTCATTCGGTGGCGGGAACTTTGGGGGAAGAGGGAATCGTCACGCAGCGCCCGTTCCGCAGTCCTCACCACACGGCGACCACCGTTTCCCTGTGCGGCGGAGGAAACAAGACCGTCCATCCGGGGGAAATCAGTCTCGCCCACGGCGGCGTGCTTTTTTTGGACGAGCTTCCCGAATACAACCGTTCCGCTTTGGAGGCGCTCCGCCAGCCGCTCGAAGACGGCGTCATCACCGTTTCCCGTTCTTCGGGCACGGTGACCTATCCCGCTTCTTTTATGCTGTGCGCCAGCATGAATCCCTGCCCCTGCGGCAATTACGGCAGCGCGCAGCGGCGATGCACCTGCCTGCCTAACGATATACGCCGCTATCGCGCCCGGATTTCGGGGCCCCTGCTGGACAGGATAGACATTCAGGTGGAAGTGGACGGCGTCGATTACGACTCGCTCGTTTCCCGGGTTTCCGAAGAGCCGAGCTCTGCCGTCAAGGCGCGGGCAGACGCCGCGAGAAAGATACAGAGGGAAAGATTTGAGGGCACCAGGGCTGTGACGAATAGCGAAATGGGAGAAAGGGAACTGCGGGAATATTGTCAGCTTTCCGAAGAGTGCGAGGAGATTCTCAAAGAGGCGTTCAAACGGCTGCACCTGTCGGCGCGCGCCCGCTCGCGCATCCTCAAAGTGGCGCGCACGATAGCCGACCTCGGTTACTGCGAAGAGATCGCGCCCGAGCACCTCTACGAGGCGATTTCCTATCGGACTTACGGCGCGGAAGCAGGGAACGAGCTGCTTTGATTTTTTAAGGAGGGCGAAAATGTGGATTAAAATTTATGCGCTTTTTCTTTCGGCGCTGTCGCTTTGCGCCTTTATCGCCTATGCGGCGGATAAGAATAGGGCGAAAAAAGGCGCGCGGCGGATTCCCGAAAGGGTTTTGCTCGCCTTGTCCCTGTCCGGCGGGGCGGCGGGCGGCTACGCCGCGATGTTCGTCTGCCGTCACAAAACGAGGAAATGGTATTTTCACGCGGTGAATCTCTTGGGGCTTTTGTGGCAGGCGCTTGCGCTCGTATTTTTGATTCGGCTTTCGTAACGTCTTTTTCTGCGGCGGGCGAGAGCGGCGCGAAGAAAAAGGAATGCCGCGTCGAATCAGGAAATACGACGAAAGAAAAGCGGAAAAAATAATTTGACGAAGAGAGCAGAGAAAATTCTCTCACGAAAAAACGCGGAAGAGAATTGCGCGGCGAAAAACGAGGGGAAAAAGCATGACGAAAGAGAAAAATTGCGCGGCGAAAAGCGGGGAGAGAAAAGGGTGACGAAAAGAGAGAAAAGAGAGAACTATGGGAACAAAAGCGGGGAGAAAAGAGATAATCAAAAGCGGAGCGGGCTGGCGCGACGAAAAGAGAGAGAATTGCGTAAGGAAAAGAAGCCGACGGTTGCGTGACGGAAAACCGCGTAAGCGAAGAAAACAGGGAAAAAAGACGAAAGCGGAGAGAAAATACGAAAAAAAGTAAGGGAGGAGAGAGGCGTTGGAATATTCGCCGGAAGAAAAGGTATATATTTGGCTGGACAGCTTTCCTCTCGAAGAGAGAGAAAAACGGCGGCTATTGTCCGAGGCGGGAAGTCCGCGCGCTTTGACGCGGGAGTTTGCGCTTTTTAGGGAAAGTCTGATTAAATCTGCGGGAGAAAGCGTATATAATAATATGCTGCGTTCCCTTTCGGACGGGGGAAAATACTTTCGCGCGGCGGCGGACGCTCTCAAAAAAGAGGGAATCAGCGCCGTCACGAGAGCTTCTTTGCAATACCCCGACGCCCTGAAAACGGAGGCGGATGCGCCGCTCGTTCTATATGCAAAAGGGGACGTTTCGCTTTTGAAGTCGCGAATGTTCACCGTGGTCGGGTCCCGCAGAACGCCCGCCGCGGCGATGAGGATCGGCGCGGAAATATGCGGAGAAATTTCCCGGGAGTTCGCCGTCGTGACAGGCACCGCGGACGGCGGGGACAGCGCCGCCGTCGAGGGCGCTTTGCAAGCGGGCGGAAAGATCGTTTGCGTGCTGCCCGGCGGCTTTTCCGCGATGCCGCAGGGAAATTACGCCCTTTTGTCCCGCGTGGCGGAAAAGGGACTCTTATTGTCCGCGCATACCTTCGATACGCCCGTCCGCACCTTTTCCTTTGAAAGCAGAAACAAACTGCTGGCGCGGCTCGGCGAAGGGGTGCTGGTGCTCGGCGCGGCCGAAAAGAGCGGGGCGTTGATCACCGCCCGCTACGCGGCGCAACAAAACAAGCCGATATTCGCTCTGCCTTATTTTCCCGGCGCGGCTGCGGGCGCAGGTTGTAACGCTTTAATAAAAAAAGGCGCCTGCCTGACCGAAAATTCGGTTGACATTTTGGGTCGGTTTGGTATAAACTTGTTGAAGGAAAAAAATACGCCTTCGCTATCCGATACGGAAACGGCGGCGCTTACCGCCCTCAGAACGCTCGCCGAGGCGCACGTTGCGGAAATCGCGGCAAAGTCCGGCATCCCCCTTTTTAAGCTCTACGGCACGCTTGCGTCGCTGGAAACGAAGGGGCTTGTCATGAGGCTCGGCGGCAATCGTTTCGCGCCCGTATAGGCGCTTTAAACGCTTTACGAAAGAGAGAGCCGCGCGGAATAGGGAGAATATTACGCCGCGCGGTGCGCCCCGTGTGGAAAGGGCGGAAAGGGCGGCGAAAGGAATGCGGAGAAAGCGAAAAAATATTTCGGGAGCTTGCGGCGAAAGGGTATCCTCCCGCAAAGAGAGAAGGGAGAAAAATGAAATTCGGGTTTTTCAAAGGCGGGAAAAGATAGCCGCCGCTTAAAATTTATAAAGACATCGAAAAAGGAATAGAAGGACATATAATGGATTTAATCATCGTAGAATCGCCCTCCAAGGCGAAAACCATTTCCAAATATCTGAAAGGCAAGTACAGAGTGGACGCCTCGGCGGGACATATCCGCGATTTGCCCGTGCATACGCTGGGCGTGGACATCAAGAACAACTTTGAACCGAAATACGTAAATTCGGAAGGCAAAGAGGACATCATCAAGCGCCTCGCGGAAGAAACCAAGAAGGCGAATAAAGTCTATCTCGCCACCGACCCCGACCGCGAAGGCGAGGCGATTTCCTGGCACCTGCAAAACGTTTTGGGACTCGATCCGGACAGCGACAACCGCATAGAGTTCAACGAAGTGTCCGCCAAGGCCATCGAAAAGGCTTTGGAACACCCCCGCAAGATCGACTACAATCTCGTGGACGCGCAGCAGGCGCGCCGCGTGCTCGACAGGCTGGTGGGCTACAAGCTCTCCACCCTCTTAAATCACAAGATAGACGACAGCAACTCGGCGGGAAAGCGCAGCCTGTCGGGGGGCAGGGTGCAGTCCGTGGCACTCCGCCTGATCGTGGAGAGGGAACGGGAGATTCAGGCGTTCAAGCCGCAGGAATATTGGAATCTGACCGCGGAGCTTCGGGATCAGCCGAAAAAATACGCCTCTTTCAAGGCGCTTCTCGAAAAGAAAGGCACGAAAAAATATAAGCCGTCGTCCGCCGAGGAAACGGAAAAGGTATTAAAGGAGCTGGAAGGGGGCGAATACGTCGTTTCCAAAGTGAAAAAAGCGGTGGCGAAGTCGCACGCGCCCGCGCCGTTCACCACTAGCTCCATGCAGCAGGACGCGTCTAACAAGCTGGGATTTACTTCCCCCGAAACGATGAGCCTCGCGCAGCATCTGTACGAGGGCATCGAAACGGAAAGCGGGGACCATATCGCCTTCATCACCTATATGAGAACGGACTCCGTGCGTATTTCCGCGGAGGCGCAGGCGGACGCGCTGAGCCGCATCCGCACGATCTACGGCGCGGAGTACGCGCCCGAAAAGCCCAATTTTTACGCGACGAAAAAGGGCGCGCAGGACGCGCACGAGGCGGTGCGTCCCATCGACCTCGAAATGACCCCCGAAAAGGCGAAAGGGCTTTTGGACAGAAAGCATTACGTGCTCTATAAGCTGATTTACGAGCGTTTTCTCGCTTCGCAGATGGCGGAGGCGAGATACAACAGCACGCAGATGGAAATAGACAATTCGGGCTATATCTTTAAGGCGAGCGGCAGAGTGCTGCTGTTTGCGGGCTATACCAAGATCTATGAAGAAACGGTGCAGAAGAAAGAGGACGAGGACGAACCTTCCTCCGCCAAACTCCTGCCCGATTTGAAGGAAGGGGATAAGCTCGACCTCCTCTCCATGCTCAAAGAGCAGAAGTTCACCAAGCCGCCCCTGCGCTATACGGACGCTTCCCTCGTCAAGGCGATGGAGGAAAAGGGAATCGGCAGACCCTCCACTTACGCCACCATCATTTCCAAGCTCAATCAGAAATACGTCAAGAAAGACGGCAAATATATGCTGCCCACCCCCGTCGCGTATAACGTCGTGGATATGCTCGTCAAATGCTTTCAGGACATTATGGACGTCGGGTTTACGGCGGGCATGGAAACGAAGCTGGACGATATAGAGGGCGGCGGCGTGGATTGGCACGCGGTCATCGGGGATTTCTATCCGGGATTTGCCGAAAAATTGAAAAACGCCTCCTCCTACGGGGACGAAACGACGGACATCGTCTGCGAAAAATGCGGGCATTTCATGATCCGCCGCATGGGAAAATACGGCAAGTATCTCGCCTGCTCCAATTATCCCGAGTGCCGCAATATCGTCAGCGAAACCAAGGAGGAGATCTCCTCCGTCCGCTGTCCCAAATGCGGGGAAAATATGATCGTCAAGAGCGGCAAGTTCGGAAAATTCCTCGCCTGCCCCAATTACCCCGACTGCAAATCCACCATGTCCATGCCCTCGGACGAGGAGCCGAAGCTCGTCGGAAAGTGCCCCGAATGCGGCGCGCCGATGACGGTGAGAAAGTCCAAAAAAGGCAAGATCTATTACAGTTGTTCGGGCTATCCCGACTGCAAGTTCATGAGCTGGGACATTCCCACGGGAGAAAAATGCCCTCAGTGCGGGCAGGCGCTCGTGCAGACGGCGCGGGGAAATATCAAGTGCTCGAATAAGGAGTGCGATTACAAGATCAAAGCGGAAAAACCTGAAAAAGAGGGGGAAAAGACGGCGCAAAAGAGCGTTCGTCAAAGCCCTGCCTCCGTATCTTCCGTTTCCGAAGGCGGATTGCCGCCCTTGATGGAGGAGCCTTTGTACGACGGCTACGACGAGGGCGGATACGTGACGGAAGGCTTTGACGACGGCGAGTAAAGACAGAGGCGGGCAGCGAACAAAGGCGGCAAGATCTTTTCGAAAGAGAACGATTGCACGCGGCGGCGCCCGCCTTTGAAAGAAAAAAGAGGGGATTTCCCGGCTCTTTGCGCCGCGTCTTTGTGGGAAAAAGCGGACTTTTCTCGACTTGCCGCGTTCGATAGTTTTGGCTCGCGGGAGCGTTCCGCCGAAAACGGCTTGCCGAGCGCGGGTTCTTAAGAAAAAAGTGTTCGGAGGGATTCACTATGGAAAATTCGACTTCCGCGCCCTCGGTGCGCGTCGTAGGCGGCGGGCTGGCGGGTAGCGAAGCGGCGTATTATCTCGCGAAAAACGGAATACGGACGCAGCTCGTCGACATGAAGCCGAAAAAGTTTACGCCCGCGCATCACAGCGCGGACTTTTGCGAACTCGTCTGCTCCAATTCCTTAAAAAGCAACGACGCGTATTCCAATGCCTGCGGTCTTTTGAAGGAAGAGATGCGCATTTTAGGCTCCCTTGTCGTCGAAGCCGCGGACAAGACTTCCGTGCCCGCGGGCGCGGCGCTCGCCGTGGACAGGGAAAAATTTGCAAAATACGTCACGGACAAGCTGCGCGCCTGTCCGAATCTTTCTATCCTCGAAGAAGAAGTCGCCGCGCTGCCCGACGAGGGGACGGGCGGGAACGTCTATACCGTCATCGCCACGGGACCGCTGACTTCGGACGCCTTGGCGGCGGATATAGAAAAAAAGACGGGGGGCGGGCTGCATTTTTACGACGCTTCCGCGCCCATTGTCGCCGCGGACAGCATCGATATGGAGCGGGCGTTTACGGGGGACCGTTACGGCAAGGGCACGGGCGATTACATCAATTGTCCGATGACGAAAGAGGAATACGAACGTTTCGTGGAAGAGCTTTTAAGGGCCGAACGCGCGACTTTGCGGGAGTTTGAAAAGCGGGATGTCTTCGAGGGCTGTATGCCCGTAGAGATCATGGCCTCGCGGGGAAAGGACACCCTGCGCTTCGGCACCTTGAAGCCCGTGGGACTGTGCGGGGAGGACGGAAGGCGCCCTTACGCCGTTTTGCAGCTCCGCAAAGAAAACGAAGCGGGCACCGCGTACAATCTCGTGGGGTGTCAGACAAATCTTAAATTTTCCGAACAAAAGCGGGTGTTCTCGCTCATTCCCGCCCTGCATCGCGCCGAGTATCTGCGTTACGGCGTCATGCACAGAAATACGTATATACAGTCCCCCGATGTTTTAAACAGGGATTTTTCGTTTAAGAATAATGAGAGGCTCTATTTCGCGGGGCAGATGACGGGCGTCGAAGGATATGTGGAGAGCGCCGCCAGCGGGCTGCTCGCCGCCGTTCATCTGGCGGATAAAATATCGGGACGAAGGGCGCGCGCGTTCGACAGTCGGACGGTGTGCGGCGCATTGGAAACATACATTTCTACGCCGAACAGGGATTTTCAGCCCATGAACGCCAATTTCGGAATTCTGGCGCCGCTCGGCGAAAAGATCAGGGACAAAAAGGAACGCTATCAAGCGCTTGCGGAGCGCGCTCTCGCCGCCATGCGGGAACTGTCGTTTTGAAGAGGAGGAAAAATGCGGACCTCCCGCGCACAAAACGCCGCGCGTTTGAAGCAAGATCTGCGTTGCGGCGTTCGTCTAAAAAAATAAAAAATATTTTGCGAAGAGCCTAAAATAAAGAAGAGGTAATTATGATAGAATTCAGAGGCACGACGATTTGCGCCGTGAAAAAGGACGGCGTCACGGCAATAGCGGGCGACGGGCAAGTGACGATGGGCGAATCGGTGATATTCAAAAACTCGGCGGTGAAAGTGCGCCGCATTTACGGCGGAAAGGTCATTCTGGGCTTCGCAGGCTCGGTGACGGACGCCTTTTCCCTCTCCGAACGATTCGAGGGAATGCTGAATAAGTTTGCCGGCAATCTGATGCGTTCGGCGGTGGAACTCGCCGACCTTTGGCGCAGCGATAAAATCGGCAGAAAACTGGACGCCATGATGATTACGGCGGACGAAAACACTCTGCTCATTTTATCGGGCACGGGCGAAGTCATCGAGCCGGACGGCGGCGTCTGCGCGATAGGAAGCGGCGGCAATTACGCCCTCGCTGCGGCGCGCGCGCTGTACGCGGAAACGGATTACGACGCGGAAACGATCGCCAAAAAGGCGCTCAAAATCGCGTCGGAGATCTGCGTGTTCACGAACGACAATATCCGCTGCGAAACGGTGGGCAGAAAAGCGGAAGAAATTTCGGAAAACCCGCCCAAAAAATCCCGCGCGAAAAAAGCGGACGAAAAAAAGGAGGATAAATGATCATGGATCTGTCCCCCAAACAGATAGTCAATCAATTGGATAAATACATCATCGGTCAGGACGACGCGAAAAAGGCGGTGGCGATCGCTCTGAGAAACCGCTATCGCCGCGCGCAGCTTCCCGCCGAGGTGCGCGAAGAGATCACGCCGAAAAACATTATCATGAAAGGACCTACGGGCGTGGGCAAAACGGAGATCGCAAGGCGGCTCGCCAAGCTCGTCAAGGCGCCGTTCATCAAGGTGGAAGCCACCAAGTACACGGAAGTGGGATACGTCGGTAAGGACGTCGAGGGCATGATCCGAGATCTCGCGGAGTGCGCCTATCGCCTCGTCAAATCCGAAAAGGAAGAGGAGGTCCGGGCGAAAGCGACGGACGCCGCCGAAAAGCGTATCCTGCGGGTTCTTACCGAGATCAAGAAAGAGGACAGGGGCGAAACGCCCAAGGAAATTTTCGAGGCAAACCTTTTGGAAGGATTGAGAAAGGGCACCTACGACAACGTCGTCGTCGAAATGGAGGTCAGCGATATTCCGCAGGCGATGGAGCTGATTCCCGGCGGCGCATCCATCAGCATCGGCAGCATTTTCGGGGATATGTTCAAGGAAAAGCGCAAAAAGCGCAAGCTGAGCGTCAAGGAAGCGATGGAGATAGCGCTCGAAGAGGAAGCGTCAAAACTAGTGGACGACGATTCCGTAAAAGCCGAGGCGCTGTACCGCGCGGAAAACGACGGCATCGTGTTTATCGACGAGATCGATAAAATCGCGGGGAAAGGAAACCAAAACGGCGCGGACGTTTCGCGCGAGGGCGTACAGAGGGACATCCTGCCCATCGTCGAAGGCTCCACCGTGGTGACGAAATACGGACCCGTCAAGACGGATTTCATCCTCTTTATCGCGGCGGGCGCCTTCCACGTGTCGTCGATAGAGGATCTGATCCCCGAACTTCAAGGCAGATTCCCCGTTTCCGTGGAATTGAGCAGTCTGAAAAAAGAGGATTTCGTGAGAATTTTGACGGAAACGGAAAATTCGCTCACCTTTCAATACGAAAAATTGCTGGGCGTGGATAATATCGATCTGCATTTCACTCCCGAGGCAATCGAGCGTATCGCGGAGATTTCCGTGGATCTCAACGCCACCAGCGAGGACATCGGCGCGCGCAGGCTGCATACCGTCATGGAATATCTGCTCGAAGATATTTCCTTCAACGCGGGCGGCGGGGACTATCCTACCGTCACCCTCAATATCACCGCGCAATACGTCGACGAGCATTTGAGCAAACTGACGGGCGACAGAGATCTTAAAAAATACGTTCTATAAAGTCAAATCGCGTCGGGTCGGCTTCTTTCTTCGGCCTTAAAGGGGCGCGGAAAGGGCGGAAAGGCGCACGGGCTTTTGTCGTATACTCCCCGCGCCTGTTTCGGACGGAAGATAAGCGGAGCGGAGAATAGAAAAACTTTGCGCTTTATCCGTCGCTCCCCGGAGGGGTGTGGAGAACTCTGCAAAAGAAGCGGAAAATTTTTTCGCTCTTGCTTTTTCCTGCCGTGCCGAGTCCGGGCGGATAGGACGGCAAGAGGAAGCGGAAAAGGTCTGCGGTCTGCGCTTTTATCCTTCGTCGATTTTTCGAATTCGTATGAGGGATTCTTTGTTACGAAACGGAGAAAAAATTGACTTCGCCGCAACCCTGCCCCGTCGATTTTATAAGATTTACGAAAAAATTGCAAGAGGGCGTCCGAAGAAACGGTTTCGGGCGAATACAGCACGATTATGCCGCAGCCGATTTTTGCGGCTCAGAGAACATACGGAAAGGACATCATTATGATAAACATACCCAAGGGCACGAAAGACGTTCTGCCCGCAGATTCCTATAGGTGGCAGTACGTGGAGGGCGTCGCGCGCGAAACGGCAAAGCTTTTTAACCTCAAAGAAATCCGCACTCCCGTATTCGAACATACCGAGCTTTTTCTGCGCGGCGTAGGCGATACGACGGACATCGTCACCAAAGAAATGTATACCTTCCGCGACAAAGGGGACAGGTCTATCACCTTAAAGCCCGAGGGCACGGCGGGCGCGGCGCGGTCGTTTATCGAAAACGGCATGGGAAACGGCGTTCTGCCCGCGAAGATGTACTATCTCATTCCCGCGTTCCGCTACGAGCGTCCGCAGGCGGGGCGGCTCAGAGAGTTTCATCAGTTCGGCGTGGAAGTGTTCGGCGCCAAGGGCGCGGATACGGACGCGGAAGTGATCTCCCTCGCCGATTCGCTCTTGAAAAAATTGGGGCTGAACGTAAAACTGCATATCAATTCCATCGGCTGTCCCACGTGCCGCGCCGCGTATAACAGGGCTTTGAAAGAATATTTCGCGCCGCGCCTTCACGAGCTTTGCCGCGATTGTCAGGCCCGTTTCGAAAAGAATCCGCTCCGGCTTCTCGACTGCAAGGAAGAAAGCTGCCGCGCCATCAACAAGGATGCGCCCGTCATTTTGGACTATCTCTGCCCCGAATGCAGGGAGCACTTCGAAAATTTAAAGGAGTGTCTTGCGCTCGCGGGCATCGAGTACGAAATCGATCCCCGCATCGTCCGCGGACTGGACTACTACACCCGCACCGTGTTCGAGTTTGTGTCCGAGGATATCGGAGCGCAGGGGACGGTGTGCGGCGGCGGCAGATACGACGGACTGATCGGGGAAATCGGCGGGTCGGCTACGCCGGCGGTCGGGTTTGCAGCGGGAATCGAGCGGCTGCTTCTCGTCATGGAGGCGACGGGAGTGAAGATTCCCGAGGCTGCTTCTCCCGTCGTCTATATCGCGGGAATGGATCCCGTCTGCCGCAAAAAGGCGTTCGAGCTTGCCGTCCGGCTCCGCGAAAAGGGCGTCTATACGGAAATCGACCACATGGAACGCTCTTTGAAAGCGCAGTTCAAATACGCGGATAAGATCGGCGCGAAATATGTGGCGGTCATCGGCGGCAACGAATTGGAAGCGGGCGTCATGAACGTCAAGTGCATGGCGACTTCGACGAGCGAATCCGTGCCTTTTGCCGAAGCCGTACGCTATTTCGAAAAAAGATAATTTCGCGCTGTTTATCGGCGGAAAATGCGCAAAATAACCATACCGAATAAAGATAAAGGAGAAAAATCATGGTAAAATATGTAACTTCACAGGAACTCGAAGAACTCATCCAAGGGGACAAACCCGTCGTGTGCGATTTTTGGGCGACATGGTGCGGACCGTGCAGAATGCTGGCGCCCGTCTTCGAGGACGTTTCGGACAAGCTGGAAGACAAAGCGGTGTTCGTGAAACTGGACGTGGACGAAAACGAGGATGCCGCCGTCAAGTACGGTATTACGTCCATTCCCAATATCATTCTCTTTAAAAAGGGACAGCCGGCGGCGAATCATCTCGGCTTCATTCCCGAGGAAACGCTGAAAGATTTTATCGAAAAGAATCTCTGACGCGCGGCGGTGCTTTTTGTCCGATTTCGGGCGAAAAGCACTTTTTTTATAAAAATGCGGCGAAAAATAAAAATGATACAAAAAGCGGCAAACTGTCATTTTCTGCCTTTCCGTCCTTGACGATAAGAATCGGGAGAGGTATAATTGCGTAAAACGATTTGAAAAGGAGAATTTCCCGGAAAATGAGTTCCCGTGAAAAAGCGGCCGAACGCCGCCTGACGAGGGAGATCCCGCCGCTTAAAACGCCGATTGCCGCAAACGCCGTATTTTTGGTCTGTATTCTGTTTTTCGGCGGGCTTTATCTTAGTTCGAAATATTGGTCGCAGAGCAAGCCGCTGCAAGATTCTTTAAAATCCATTGCCAGCGTGCTCTTCTTGCTTTGCTGTGTGTTCAACGTCTGCTTTTCCGAGGCAAGGGACAAAGAAAAGCGCGGCGTTTCCTATCGCCGTCTGCTCCTTTTGGGGCAGGCGTTCGCCTGCACGGGCGACATTGTACTCAATTTCGATTTTACCGTCGGCGCGGCGTTTTTCGCTTTGGGACACGTCCTGTTTTTCGCGGCGTTCTGTTCTTTGGAGGGCTTTTCTTTCCGAGGCTTCGCGGCATTTCTCGCCGTGGCGGCGCTGTCTTTTTGTCTGCTTCGTTTCTATCGCGGTTTCGATTTTAAGGGCTTGGAGGTCGTCGTATACGCCTATGCCGTCGTGATTTCCTGTATGCTCGGCAAAGCGTTTTCCGTCGCCGCCTCTCCTATTCTCGACAAACGGGTGCGGAGCTTCGTCCTTTTCGGAGCGCTGCTCTTCTATCTCTCCGATTTGATGCTGGTCTTTCACCAATTCGCAGGCGGGGGAAGACTTTTCGACGGGCTTTGCCTCTCTCTTTATTATCCCGCGGAGTTTTTGCTGGCGGTTTCCATTTTGGCGGTGTCTGCCTGCGGGCTGACGAAGGAGGAAAAGCCCGTTTCTAAAATGCCCTTTTTGCGGCGGCTGTATTGCCGTTCCTATCAGACCGTGTTCAGGCTCGCCATTCCGTTTTTGCCTTATCGCCGTCCGCAGATCCTGCATACCGTTTCCGAAACGGCAGACGTTCTTAAAAAGGCAGGCGCGGACAAAGTGTTGCTCGTTACGGACGCGGGAATTTACGGCGCGGGGCTGACGAAAGAGTTTGAAAGCGTATGCGCGAAAGAAAACATAGACGTATTCACCTATAAGGATACCGTGGCGAATCCCACCGTTTCCGACGTGGAAAAGGCACATACCATGTATGAGCTGAACGAATGCAAAGCCATCGTCGCGTTCGGAGGCGGCTCCGCGATGGACTGCGCGAAGGCGGCGGGGGCGCGCGTGGTGAATCCGAAAAAGCCGCTGTCGAAGATGAAGGGCGTCCTGCATATTTTCCGTCGGTTGCCTCTTCTCATCGCCGTTCCCACGACCGCCGGCACGGGAAGCGAAACGACGCTCGCCGCGGTCATCACCGACGACGCGACTCGGCACAAATATCCGATCAACGCTTTTTGTCTGATTCCGAGGTATGCGCTTCTCGATGAAAAAGTCACCTTTGCCCTGCCGCCCTTTTTCACGGCGACGACGGGTATGGACGCCTTGACGCACGCCGTGGAAGCTTATATCGGCAATTCTACCACGCGGGAAACGCGCGCCGCTGCGGAGGAAGCCGTGCGGCTGATTTTCCGATATTTGCCCCGCGCCTATGCGGACGGAAAGGACGCAGAAGCGCGGAAGGGAATGCAGCGCGCCGCCTATCTCGCGGGCATTGCCTTTACGAAGTCGTATGTGGGCTACGTGCACGCCGTAGCGCACTCGCTGGGCGGGAAGTACAATATTCCGCACGGCTTGGCGAATGCCGTCATCCTGCCTTATTTTCTCAAAGAATACGGTTTGAACGCCGCGCCCCGACTCGCCGCTCTGGCGATAAAATCGGGCGTCGCGGATCCCGGCGGGGACTTTAAGGGCGCCGCGAAAAAATTTATCCGCCGTATAGAGGATCTTAACGAAAGTATGGGGATTCCCCGTGCGCTGAGCGGGATTCGTGCGGAAGACGTCCCCGAACTTGCGGCTTTCGCGGACGCGGAGGCAAACCCGCTCTATCCCGTACCCAAATTGATGACGAAAAAGGAGCTGGAAGTGATGTATTTCAAAATTTCCGACCACGAGGGCTTTCCCGTGGACAAAGAGGGAAAACCCGATTTCGACGGAGCGCTGCAAAGACAGAAAAGGTTTTTCCAAAGCGGCGTTACTCTCAACCCTGCCTATCGCATTTGCGCTTTGAAAGCGCTCTATAACGCCGTTAAGGACGCGGAAGGAGAGATAAACGAGGCGTTGAAGGCGGACCTTGGAAAAAGCGCCTTCGAAAGCTATATGTGCGAAGTCGGCATGACGCTGAGCGAAATTTCCTATATGATCGGGCACGTCAGGCGCTTTTCCAAAAAAAAGCGGGTAAAGACCCCGCTCGCGCAATTCGCCTCGAAGAGTTTTATTCAGAAATCGCCCTACGGAACGGTGCTTATCATGAGCCCCTGGAACTATCCGTTTATGCTGGCGATGGAGCCGCTGGCGGACGCGCTCGCCGCGGGAAATACCGCGATCGTCAAGCCCTCCGCGTATTCCCCCAATGTTTCCCGCGTTTTGAAAGATTTGATCGCGCGCACCTTTCCCTCCGAATATGTCACCGTGGCGACGGGTGGGAGAGCGGAAAACGCCAAACTTTTGGAAATGAAATTCGATAAGATCTTCTTTACGGGAAGCGTGGGCGTGGGAAAAGAAGTGATGAAAAAAGCGGCGGAAAATCTCGTGCCCGTCACTTTGGAATTGGGCGGAAAGAGTCCGTGTATCGTGGATGAAACGGCGAATCTCGCTTTGGCGGCAAAACGGATCGTCTTCGGAAAGTATCTCAATCTCGGGCAAACCTGCGTGGCTCCCGATTATGTGTATGTCGCCGCAAACATAAAGGACGCCTTTTTGACGGAAATCAAAAGGCAGATCACGGCGCAGTACGGAAAAGATCCGCTCAAAGAAGATACTTACGGAAAAATCGTCAACCGCAAACATTTCGACAGGATTTCCGCGCTCATCGACGGAAAAAAAGTAGTGTTCGGCGGGGGCAGGGATGAGGCGAGCTTACAAATAGAGCCTACCGTCCTGGACGGCGTCATCTGGGCGGACGAGGTGATGGGGGAAGAAATTTTCGGCCCCGTGATGCCCGTGCTCACTTTTGAACGCATGGACGAGGTCATTGAAGAGGTCAACGCCCATCCGTCGCCGCTTGCCCTGTATCTCTTTTCCTCGGACAAACGCACGATTTCCCGCGTATTGGAGAGGTGTCGTTTCGGAGGCGGCTGCGTCAACGACACGATTATCCATCTCGCGACTTCGGAGATGGCGTTCGGCGGATTCGGCGCGAGCGGTATGGGCAGCTATCACGGGAAAAAAGGCTTCGAGTGTTTCACCCACGAAAAGAGCATCGTCGATAAAAAGACGTTTATCGATCTGCCCATGCGCTATCGTCCCTATAAAAAATTCAATGAAAAACTGTTGAGATTTTTCCTGAAATAGAGCGCGTTTTTCAGCGGCTCAGCCGGATAGCGGCGAGTTGTTTTCCCCAAGAAAACGTTTTAGAGCGGATTCCATTCCTTTGATATCCGCAGCGTCGGGATGCGTGAACGCTTCGCCGAAGTTTTCCGACATTCGTTTGGCTCTTACGTGCCCGCAAGCCTCCATATTTTTGTATCCCTTACGGACAAAAAAGGGTATTTTTTCATGGCACCTATACTTTCCGACGACGTTTAAAGATCTGCATTTTGAAAACCCCGAAAAAGAATTTGAGTAAAATCCTCGGGCAGGTTGCCGAATCTCGCCGTGCTGAAAAAAGCTTCTTTTATCGAAGGGATTTTAAAAACGAGTCGATAGTTTCGCCTCTATCCCCTTGATTTATTCAAAAGCCTTTGAAAATAAGGTCCGCTTGCAAAGCGATGGGGGACGGCGCGGGGAAATGCACGAGGCCTTTTCGGGAATACGGCAAAGGATCGCGTCTGCCGGCATAGCCGTATTTTTCCTGTCGCTGAGATAAACGACGGAATATTTCATTTTTTCCTGAATGAGAGTCATTTTGAGTTAAGGGAGCGGAGAAGAGTTTTCCGCTTCCTTTTTTGGATACCTTAAAGTTAAATAAGGATGCGCAGGTTTCTATTTTTTGACGAGAGCCTTATCGTTGAGAAAGATAGTTTTTAAAGAACGTTTTTCAAAATTTTTTCGCGGTGGAGATTGACTCGGAATGGAAACGGGCGACGACGGGACGAGGAAAAGAAAGAGCTCCCCTCGGTAAAAAATGTTCGAAGGAAAGCGCAAGGAGTCAAAAAAGGAACATGACAAAACGAGAAAAGAAGCTTGGGGAGTGGAAACAGAGAGGCGGTGAAACGATAGAAAGGAAAACGCAAGGAATAAAAAGGAAATCCGACCAAAACGACAGAAAAAAGCGCGGAGAATAAAAGCAGGTCGGCGCATAAAAGGATAGATGGGGGAAGGCATAAAAAATCTCCGTCGGCTGTTTTCAGCCGACGGAGCAGGAGATGAGATAGGTAAACGTATTATTTTGCTTTGATTAATAATTTTCCGCTTTGACCTGGAAATAGCTCTGGGGATGCGCGCAGACGGGGCAGACTTCGGGCGCCTTTTTGCCTACGCAGATATGTCCGCAGTTGGCGCACTGCCATACCACGTCGCCTTCCTTAGAGAATACCAAATCGCCCTTGACGTTGGCAAGGAGTTTCAAATAGCGTTTTTCGTGTTCCTTTTCGATGGCGGCAACGCCGTCGAAAAGTCTGGCAATTTCGTCAAAACCTTCCTCGCGCGCCGTCTTGGCAAATTCCGCGTACATATCCGTCCATTCGTAATTTTCGCCCTCCGCGGCCATGCGCAGATTGTCCATCGTGCCCGAGATCTGTCCGCCGTTCAAAAGCTTATACCACATTTTTGCGTGCTCGCGTTCGTTATTCGCCGTTTCTTCAAAGATGGCGGCAATCTGCACGTATCCGTCTTTCTTCGCTTTGCTCGCAAAATAGGTGTATTTATTCGTCGCCTGCGATTCTCCCGCGAACGCCGCCTGTAAGTTCGCCTCCGTCTTGCTCCCTTTCAAGGGATTGACTTCCTCAAACGCGGAAGCGGGCGCTTTGCATTTGGGGCAAACTTCGGGAGCTTTGTCCCCTTCGTGTACGTAGCCGCAGACTTTACAGATAAATTTTTTCATGTCCTTTTACCTCTTTGAATTTTTTTACCGATTTTTTAATAGTTCTTAATAGGATTAAGTTTTATTAATGTATTTATAGTATAATACAAAATGTCGCATTTGTCAATAGTTTTCAGGAAAATTTTTGAAAAATTTTTTTCTTTTGACGAAAATTTTTGAAAAGGGCGAAAGGATGAGGAGAAAAGGGAAAAAACGGGAAGAATAAGAGGGATAAGCCGCGAAAAAGGCAAGGGAAGGCGGGGAGCGGGAGTTATAAAAAAGGAAAGAGGAAAAGAGTGAGGAAAGGCAAACAAAAGAGAATCGATAAAGCGCGGAAAAGGAAAAACGGAAGCGGGGCAAGAGGAAAAGAAAGGAAGCGCGGAAGAAAATCACTCAAAGGTGCAGGAGGCGGACAGACGAACGGAAGAGGTGATCGAAAAAAGAAGAACGAGAGGGAAAAAGGTATAAAAGATGGGAACGAGAAGACGGAATCGGAGAAAGGCGGGAAAATAAATTTCCATACAGTTATCTGTCATGACGTAAGTTGACAAAAGTCGGAAAAACTGATACAATCATAGAAAACTCGCAGACAGCAAGAAAATAAGGTGGTTTGGGAATGAAACGCATGAACGAAAGACGGAAAAAAAGAATAGAAAAAAATATATTAAAAAACCGCAGGTATAAGGTACTCATTTATAACCGCTTTCTCCTGACTCTGCTTTTAGTTCTCTTGCAGATCACGATATACGGCGTGATGCTCTTCCGGTTTTATAACGGTTTCCGCGCCGTGATGATCACGATGAATATTCTCGCACTGGTGTTCGTGCTCTACGTCATCAACCGCAACGAAAAGCCTTCCGCGAAGCTGAACTGGGTGATCATGATTCTCGCCATGCCGATCTTCGGCATTTCCCTCTATCTGCTTTTCGGGGAAGGGCGTCCTACCCGCAAGATGAACAGGCTCATTTCCGCCGCCAAGCGCGAAAACGCGGGACTATTGATACAGGATGCGGAGGTAAAGCGGCGCGTGGACGAGGGCGGGCGCGAGGCGCAGGCTTGCCGCTATCTCATGAACTATGCAAATTATCCCGCCTATGCGGACGGAGAGGTCACGTATTATCCCTGCGGCCGAGAGATGTTCAAGGATATGCTCGAAGCGATGGAGGGTGCGGAGAAGTTCATTTTAGCCGAATATTTCATCATCGCGGGAGGAAAAATGTGGGACGCTTTCCGCGAGCTGCTGCTCCAAAAGGCAAAGGCGGGGGTGCAGGTGCGTTTGATTTTCGACGACGTGGGAAGTTTGTTTTTGCTGCCGCCCAAATACGACAAATATTTGGAAGCGCTGCATCCCAATATCAAATGCTTTACGTTCAACCCTGCCGTCCCCGTTTTTACGATGCGCATGAATAACCGAGATCACCGCAAAATTCTCGTGGTGGACGGGAAAGTGGGCTTTACGGGCGGGATCAATCTCGCCGACGAGTATATTGACGAAAAAGTGAAGTACGGACAGTGGAAGGATACGGGCGTGCGCGTGACGGGACGGGCGGTGAGTTCGTTTACGATGATGTTTTTCAATATCTGGAACGCTTTTAGAAAGGATAAGGAAAAGACGGAAGCGTTTATCGCGCCCGAGCATTTGAAAGAGATGCAGGCGGCGTTCGGAGAAAAAGCGTTCGCAAAAATAGAAACCGTGGGCAAAAACGGAACGCATATCCCCGTGGAAAAGATGGGGAAAACGGATATCGCGGAGGGCGGCTTTTTCGTACAGCCTTACGACGATTCTCCCTTGGATCGGGAGAGCGTGGGCGAAACGGTGTATCTCGACATCATCAACCGCGCGTCAAAATACGTCTATATTTTTACGCCCTATCTCATTTTGGACGATTTTGTGCGCACGGCGCTGTGCAACGCGGCGAAGCGCGGCGTGGACGTGCGCATCGTCACGCCCGGGATTCCCGATAAAAAGATGGTCTTTCGGCTGACTCGTTCCAACTACGCGCCTTTGCTCAAATCGGGCGTAAAAATTTACGAGTATACGCCCGGTTTCATTCACGCCAAAAGCATGGTATCCGACGATACTTGCGCCGTGGTGGGCACCATCAATCTCGATTATCGCAGCTTATATCTGCATTTTGAGAACGCCGTCTATTTTTCTCATTGTTCTGCCGTGATGGACGTCAAAAGGGACGGAGAAAAAGTGTTCGACGTTTCAAAGTATATCACCATGGAAGATACAAGACAGACTTTCGTCGGCAAGCTGGTGGACTCCGTTTTGCGCGTTTTCGAAACTCTGCTGTAAGGAATCTCCGTGAACAGACTTTTTCAAAAGGGGGATAGGGAATGTTCTTTCGCTCGACGGACTGTTCGAAGGAGGGGGGTAGACGGGTTTCAAGGAGAAGATGAAAGCGCTTAAACGGCGTCGAAGCGATTATCGCAAAGAACGGATAGAAAAAAGCAAGACGGGTAAGGGGAAACGATGAAAGAAAATCTTGTGGAAGCCTCGGACTGGACAAGGGACGTGGAAGCAAAACTGAAAAGGAAAAATGAAATCTTATTTTCCCGTAAAAGCGAATGTCTGCAAGAGCTTTTGGCACTGATTCGTGAACAAAAACACAGGACTTTGGTGTTATGGGCGTTCGCCTGCGTAGAAGTTCCGCTGCAACGTTTGAAAGAACGTTGTCCGAACGAGGAACGCCCCGCTCGATCCGTCCGCTTATGTCGGCAATGGGCGGCGGGAGAAGTGAAAATGCCGACAGCCAAAAGGGCTTTGCTGGAAGCGCACGCCGCGGCAAAGGAGGTCGAAGGGGCGGAAAATGCCGCTTTATGTCACGCGGTGGGGCAAGCTTGCGCGGTCGTTCATGTGGAAACGCACGCGATCGGCCTGCCCTTTTACGAACTAACCGCCATCGTTCGGGAATGTCGAGGCAAAGACTATCGCGCGGCTGTCGAAAAGAGGATTGAGGAGTATATCGAATGCTTGAAGGACTGCGCGGCGCGTATAGAGAGCGTTGGATTTTCATGGGCGGAGTTTTTGCTCGACGATAGCCGTCCGAACAAGGAAAAAGAACTTTTTATGAAAGAGAGAACCGTTTGAAAGACGGTTCTTTTTTTGCGGAAACCTCGGAATTTAAAATCGCGCACAGGGCGAAAACGGGGAGAAAATTGGAAAGGGACTATGTCGAGCGAGTAAAAAGGGGGGACAGGGCTGCGATGAATAAAAAAACTTTTCCCGTTTGAAGCGGGAAAAGAGAAAAATGTGCAAAAGTTACAGGATGCTTTTACAATATGTTTTTTGAACGAAACGTCAAAAAAGAATAAGGCGCAGCGGAGAAAAGAGAAAAATCCAAGCGCCTTTTTGGGGCGAACGCCTAAAAAGATTTTAAGCAAGCGGCGGAAAAAATCGCTAAAAAGCCGAATTGTATTTTTCAGTTAAACATTAAAAAACTCAGACGATGCGGCGGTAATAATAATACTTTTCGTCCTCGCCGATTTTTTGCATGACCGAGGAGAGCATCTTTGCCGAAGCGATATTTTCTTTCAGGCATTTTCCGTTTATTTGGATGAGTTCTAGTGTGTAAATAGCATAATTTGCAACGAGTCCGAAAGCGTATCTGCCGATTCCCTGCCCGTCCGCTTCGGGGAGTATCCGCACCCCGATTTCCGCGCCGCCCCGGAAGTCGAAATTATAGAGGATGGCTTCCCCGACGAATTTGCCTCCCTGACGTATGGCGAAATTCATCGCCATGCGGTTCATAAAATCTTTTTTCTGATCTTTATAGAAAAAGTCGCGTTTGGGATGCGGGCAGTCCTCCCGATAGTCGTATCCCCACCAGCGATTGCGTTCGTCGTCCAGACATAAACGATTGTAGGCGGGGATGTCTTTTTCCGTGATAGGGGTCAGGGAAATGCCGTTTTCGCCCTTGATGACGGGGACTTTTTTCAGGCGGTTGATGGCGGTCTTGACGTGTATTTCGTGCTTTCGGAGAATTTCCAAGGGCTGATATTGTAGCTTGGAAATGCGCAGTCCCTTGCTGCCCGCGTCGTCCTCGCGGTTGATATATTTGACGTTTTGCGTGAACGTTTTGGCAAACTCCTGCACCGTGGCGGGATAAATGCCCTCGTATTCGGTGAGCGCCTTTTCGATATGGTCGATGAGCGTTTCGCCGCAGATCTCGCTCAGACAGAAGGAGATGACCTCTCCGTTCAAAGTGAACCCGCCGGAAATAAACATTTCCGAGCCGAGATATTCCGTCATCGCGTGGGCGAATTTCAGTTCTGTTTTGGCGCCCGGAACGTCGTTGCGATCGCCAAATTTTTTCCAAAAAGCGTGGATGCGAGGCTTGTCCGCGGCGCCGAACACTTCGAATTTCGCCTCGGGATACAAATTATGAAATTTGCGGATATGATTTCTTTGTCCCGCATATTTTTTTCCCTCGAACTTGATAAAATCGCCCGCCAAATAGAGATAATCGTCGAAATTCCTCTGCACCCGTATCTCGATATTCGGATAACAGCTCAACACGGTGCAGACGGCGCAGGCGGGCACGTCGCAGAGGCGGAAGGGAATAAAATTTTCCGAGCAGTATTTTCCGCAGGCGTTGAGCGCCCCGACGACGTCCGCTTCTTTGGACAGGGGAACGGGATAGTCAAAATAATATTGACCGTTCCATTTCCCGCGTACGAGCAGGCATCCGCACGCTTCGGCGTATTCGTAGCCCGCGTTCTGCCACATGATTTTGATGCCCGCCGAATAGTCGCTGATTTTATAAGTGCAGGTTTTGTAACAGGCGGAAATTTTGGCAATGTTGGTTTTATCGATGGGAGTAAACTGCATGATGTCCTTCTTTTTTTTTTTTCGTACTCTATCTCTTGGAAGCGAAGCCGCGGGAGCGCAAAGCGGATCTCCGTTTCTCTGATCGCATAACCGGACGTCCTGTTTGAAGAGGACGCCAAAATGCCGATACCTACTTCGTTTGTGCTTGCGCATTTTTGCTTTTATTATAACGTCATCGCGCTCTGTTGAAACACGAAACGACGAATTCTTTTCGGCAGATTTATTCGGGGACAGGGCGCAAAAATAGAGGCAACTGCGTCGTGCCCGCATACTTTCGACTATCATTATAGCAAATCCTCGTTCGGATTTCAAGCTATTTCCGTTCGGATTTTTCATGCCGCCCGCTTTCTTTTTCACACCGACGTTTTTGACTTTGCTTTGCGCGGCGGGAGGATAGGGCGCAAAGGGCGGGCAGGGTTGAGAAGAAGGATAAAAATGAAGAAAGCGGCGGTGAAAAAACGCATACTTTTAAAAAGCTCGCTCGCCCCAAGCAGAGGGAAAGGATCCCCTTATTTCGGAAATTTATTCGTAAGGCGCATTCGGCGCCGCGAGCGCCGCCGGTAAAGGGTCCGCGGGAGATACGCCGCCTTTTCGTCCCGTCCGAAAAAAGCGTTTGTCCAAAAGAAACGTGGATTTTGGGTGAAAATACCCGCCGTATGCTTCTATTTTGTTGCGGCGGCGGCAAATTTATGCTAAAATGAAAACAGAAGAAAACGGGAAGGGATACCATGGCGAAAAAGAAATTGACGAGAGCGGAGCGAAAAGCGGAGGAAGAGCGCGTCGTCGCCGAAATGGACGAGGCGATGCGGGCGTTTCAGGCGGAAAAGGCGAAAGCGGGGGCGTCCGTGCCTTTGCAAGAGGACGCTGACAATGCAAAAGAAAAGGAAAATTCCCCTTCGGAACAACAAGGGGATGCGGGGATTTCTCAGTCGGACGCCGTATACGGACCGAGCAGCGTGCCCATGCCGCAGCAGATACACTGCCGCAAATGCGGGACGGTGATGGAAAACGGGGTGTGCCCCAAGTGCGGATATAAACTGTACGTGCCGATGGACGGCAAAAAACTGAATCGAATCCGCTGGATCGTCGGCGGAATCTGCGTAGCGGCGTTTGTCGTTTGGCTGATTATAAAAAGCATAAGGGGATAGGCAAAAATGTTCGGCGGAGGAAAATTTACGCCCGATTGCGCAAATATCCAAAAATTCCCGTCGTTTACACGCTCCCTTTAACTTGACTTTTTCGTTATTTTTTGCTATACTATATAAAGAATCGAGAAGAAAAAGCACGTAGACCCTCCGACGGATTCTACGTGCTTTTTTGTATCTTTATTTGAGGTTCGCGGAACCTGACGAAAAAGGAGGATTTTTTATGGAAAATGAAACTGCCGCGATGCAAAGCGCAGCGGAGGCCGCTGTGGAGAATCAGACTGCCGTAAAACAAATGATCGAGGATAAAATCGTTATACGCATGAGAAAATGCGGTCGTTTTTTGCTGCACGACTGCGCGCAGGAGGAAAAGACCGACAGCCGCGTTTTACTGTCCTGCCTGGACGAACGGGAAAAAAAGGAGTTGTCCGTACTGTTGAAAAAATGCCTCAACGAATGGAAAAAGTGATTTTTTCTGTCCCCCTGTTTTTTCGCAGCCGTCGCGTTCCCGCCTAAAACGCGGACGAGAAACGGCTCTGAGAAAACGCTCTTACTCCGTGTCCAAACCAAAGCCGATAGGCAGGCGTATTTTGAATTTTCACGGGAACGCCGCCCGTCGTTTGAAGAGAAGCGGGAAAAGTAAGATCGGACGCTTCCCTTCCCGTCTGCCGAACAGATCCCCTGTCTTGGCGGAAACGAGCATTGAGAAAACGAAAGTATTTTTCGTAAGAAGGCGCGGGGCGGGCGAAATACACCGCCGTAGTGTACCGACAGGCGACAAAGCGTTGCGAAATATTTATCAAAAGAGAGATCGTTTGCGTCAAAACGCCCGTTGCCGTTCTTTGCAATCAATTGCTTTCGACGTTTTCGTTTCCTTCTGCCGAACTTCTCGGTTTCTCTAAACGGGGAAAAAAAATAAGGACTGCCGACGGAGCACGCCTCAACCGCGTGCCCCGTCTTTTTTGGATTTAAAAATAGGATTTTACGAAAAGTTGTTGTGAAAAGCGTTTAAAAAGAGGAGAAAAGGTTTAAAAATATAACGAAAAAAGAGAACGCAAATTCCGTCCGTTTGGGGAAAGGCAAGCTGTTCCCTAAAAAGCGTACAGGGCGGAGAGGACGGAACGGACAGCCGAAGAACGGCAAGGAGGTAGCTATCATGGATATGCGGAAATTTACGGAAAAATCGGTGAACGCTTTGCAGGACGCGCAGAGCGTCGCTAAAGAATACGGCAATCAGGAAATCGGACAGGTGCATTTGCTCTATTCTCTCGTCAGCGCCGACGAGGGGCTGATTCCTCAGCTTCTGAAAAAAATGGAAATCGATCTGTCCGCTCTGCAATCGGCGGCGCAGGCGGAGATCGCGCGCGCTCCGAAAGTGAGCGGCGGAGAACAATATTTATCCTCGGCTTTGGCGGAGGCGCTCGACGCCGCGGAAAAACAGGCGGCGAAAATGGGGGACAGCTATATCTCCGTCGAACACCTCTTTTACGGGCTTACCGAAAAGCCGGACGGGACGGTGAAAAAGCTGTTTAAACAGTTCCGTGTCGAACAGAACGCCTTTATGCAGGCGGTGGCTTCCGTGCGCGGCAATCAGCGCGTCAACAGCGAAAATCCCGAAGATACTTACGACGTTCTCAACAAATACGGCACCGATCTCGTGGAAAAAGCGCGTCAGAACAAGATAGACCCCGTGATCGGCAGGGACGAGGAAATAAGAAACGTCGTCCGCATTCTTTCGCGTAAGACGAAGAACAACCCCGTGCTGATCGGCGAAGCGGGCGTCGGCAAAACGGCGATTGCGGAAGGTCTGGCAATCCGTATCATGAGGGGGGACGTCCCCGACTCCCTCAAAGACCGCAAGGTGTTTTCTTTGGATATAGGCGCGCTGATTGCGGGGGCGAAATTTCGGGGCGAATTCGAGGAACGTTTGAAGGCGGTGCTCGCGGAAGTGAAAAAGAGCGAGGGCGGCATCATTCTGTTCATCGACGAGCTGCACACCATCGTCGGCGCGGGCAAGACGGACGGCGCGATGGACGCGGGAAATTTGTTGAAACCCATGCTCGCGCGCGGCGAACTCCATTGTATCGGCGCCACGACGCTCGACGAATATCGTAAATATATCGAAAAAGATCCCGCGCTGGAAAGGCGGTTTCAGCCCGTCATGGTGGGCGAGCCGACCGTCGAGGACACCGTTTCCATCCTTCGCGGCTTGAAGGAGAGATACGAGGTATATCACGGCGTCAAGATTCAGGACAACGCACTGATCGCGGCGGCGACCCTTTCCAATCGGTATATCACCGACCGTTTTTTGCCCGATAAAGCGATCGATCTCGTGGACGAGGCGTGCGCGATGATCAAGACGGAAATGGAATCCATGCCGTCGGAGATGGACGAAATTTCCCGAAAAATCATGCAGCTGGAAATCGAGGAGAACGCGCTGAAAAAGGAAACGGACAATCTTTCCGCGGCGCACCTCGACGAAATACAAAAAGAACTCGCGGCTCTTCGCGCCGATTATGCGGAGATGAAAGGGAAGTGGGACAACGAAAAAAATTCTATCGGGAAAGTTCAGAAGATCCGCGAGGAATTGGAACAGGCGAACGCGCAGCTCGAAAAAGCGCAGAGGGAATACGATCTCGAAGCGGCGTCGAAATTGCAATACGGGCGCATTCCGCAGCTGAAAAAAGAACTCGAAGAGAGCGAAAAGGCGGCGGCTTCCGCCAAGGATTCGACGCTTTTAAGAGATCGCGTGACGGAGGAGGAAATTGCGCGGATCGTGGCGCGGTGGACGGGAATCCCCGTTTCCAAGCTGATGGAGGGCGAGCGCGAAAAACTATTGCGCCTGCCCGAAACGCTGCACGAAAGAGTCGTCGGTCAGGACGAGGCGGTGGACGCGGTTTCGGACGCGATTTTGCGCTCGCGCGCGGGCATCGCCGATCCCGACAGACCGATCGGTTCCTTCCTGTTTTTGGGACCTACGGGCGTCGGCAAGACGGAGCTTGCCAAGACACTGGCGCGTTCTCTCTTCGACGATGAGAAAAATATGGTGCGAATCGACATGAGCGAGTATATGGAAAAATACTCCGTGTCGCGTCTGATCGGCGCGCCTCCGGGATACGTGGGGTACGACGAAGGCGGACAGCTCACCGAGGCGGTGCGCAGAAAGCCTTACAGCGTCGTTTTGTTCGACGAGGTGGAAAAGGCGCACCCGGACGTGTTCAACGTGCTTTTGCAGGTGCTGGACGACGGGCGAATCACCGACGGGCAGGGCAGGACGGTGGATTTTAAAAATACCGTCATTATCCTCACCTCCAATCTCGGCTCGACGGCGATTCTCGACGGCATTCAAAGCGACGGCGGCATTTCCGAATCGGCGCGTGCGGAAGTGGATAAACTGCTGAAAGCGTCTTTCCGACCCGAATTTTTGAATCGGCTTGACGAAATCGTCTTCTTCAAGCCCCTGACCAAGACGGAAGTGGGAAAGATCGTCGAGTTGCTCGTGGACGATTTGAAAAAACGTCTGGAAGAAAAGCAATTGTATCTGTCGCTGACGGAAAACGCCGTCGATTATATCATCGACAGCGGGTACGACCCCGTTTACGGCGCAAGACCTTTAAAGCGGTATCTTCAACATACTTTGGAAACGATGCTGGCGAAAGAAATTCTGGCAAACAAGTTCTCCGCGGGCGATAAACTGACGGTGGACGCGAACGCGAACGGACTGTTCGTGAAAAAGGAATAAGTTTGAAAAATATACCGTGTATGCGGCAAAATATGGCTTTCCCGACCGTGCAAAAAACGCGGTCGGGATTTTTTTGTCGTTCCTTCCTACCGATTTGGTAGGTTGAGGGACTATTTTGGAAAAAGGTGGTATACTTACGGTAATTCGAAAACACCGACGGAAAAGGAGATTTTTTATGAAAGAGAAAAAGGAATTTTCACAGATCATAGGAGAATTATTAATGGAGAATTGTTTAAGCCAAAGCTCGTTGGCTGAGATTTTGGAGATTCATCCCAATACGGTAAGCAAATTTGTGCACGGAAAAATGAAACCGAATTATGATGTTTTAAAAAGGATTGCCCAAAATTTTGAGGTTTCGGGAGATTATCTATTGGGCTTGAAAGAATATTGAAATATTCAAGAGGCTTTTGTGATTTTTAATGTTTTCTGAAAGCAGTCACTTTCGTAATACATAATTCGCTTGATATCGTTTGTGTTTTGGTATATAATATTTATTATCAAATAAAATTATTTTTCGATAAAAAATATTGAGGCGAAGAATGAAGCAAACAGAAGCGGTCGTTCAGGCGATGGAAAAATTAGGCGGCGTAGCAACGTTGGGACAACTCTATCAAGAAGTGTTCAAAATAAAGGAATGTGTTTGGGTTACGAAAACCCCGCAGGCTTCCGTTAGGCGTATCGTACAGGAAAACGATCAAATATATAAAATAAAACCCGGACTTTACGGTTTAAAGTCACATCAAAAAGAGTTGGAATCTTTGGGGATTCTTGTCGAAACGGCGCATAATCAAGACTCGAAAGCGGTGGAGCAATTTAATCACACATACTATCAAGGGCTTTTATTGACTGTCGGAAAACTTAAAAATATGAATACTTTTGCCCCTAACCAGGACAAAAATAAATTATTTTTAAAACAGAAACTTAGCGAAATAAGAACGTTGCAAAGAATTCCGCCTTTTTCATATGACAATTTGGTTAAAAGAAGTTCGACAATAGATGCCATTTGGTTTAACGAACGAGAAATGCCGCATTCCTTTTTTGAAGTGGAACATTCCACTAATATTCAGGATTCCTTGCTTAAATTTAACGATTTACAGGATTTCTATGCCCGAATGTTTATTGTGGCGGCAAAACGTCGTTTTCGGGAATTTGAATTAAAAATTTCCTATTCTTCTTTTTCTGAGTTGAAAAAAAACAAAAGAGTTAGTTTTTTGAGTTATGAGGAATTGGAAAAACAATATCGACAATTGGCGGAACGTCAGTTTTTCGATACGCTTTTATAATATATAAAATTTTCAAATTTTCTCGGAGGCATATTTCTCTAAAACCGCCCAAATAATTTTTTTGTCCGCGTCGCTCGCCCGAATATATCGGGCGAGCAATTCTTTTACTTCCGCGGGCAGACTTCCTTTCTCAAAGGGATTATTCGTCAGTCCCAAAAGATAGTCGGTCGAAACGCCTAAAAATTTAGCCGCGTTTTTAAGCACTTCCAGAATTTCAGGACTTCTCTTGCCGCTTACATACCTCGAAATCGTCGCCTCCGTCGTGTTCGCGCCCTCCGCCAGTTCTTTCCCCGAAATTTTCTTTTCCTTCATGATCTCTTTGAGCCGTTGCGCGAAATTTCCGTCCGTCAATTTTTTCCCTCCCTCTTACCGCGCGCTTTTCCGCTCGGTAACTTTTTTACTCTATTTTACCGCTTCCTCGGGGGCGGATAATCGCTGCTTTTGTCGGAAAATGAAAGTTTTGTGAAATGAAAAATCAACCCTTTCAAACACTTGACTTTATGTAGCATGCTTCATATAATAAAAGTATTCTGTCAATAAAATACAAAGGAGGGTGTAACCCTTTGGAGAATGGCGATGGAAACCCAAGTGGGAGTATATTTCAAGAAAATCAGCGAGAAATTGGAACGGCGCGCGAACTGCGAGGGCGATAAGAGAGATATCACCTTTTCACAGGGAAAAGTGCTTTGGTATTTGCACAAACACGAGGGCGAAGACGTGACGATGCGGGATATTGAAAAGTTTTTCGACTGCTCTCACGCCACCGTTTCGGGGATCGTTTCCCGGCTCGTCGAAAAGGGATATGTCGCGGTGGAAACGGACAAGAACGACCGTCGCGCGAAAAACGTGCGCACCACGGAAAAGGAAAACGCCTCCTTCCGCGATATGAAGATACGGCATCGGAAAATGGAGGATATTCTTCTGCGCGGTTTTTCCGACGAGGAGAAAAAAGCGTTTATTTCCTTTTTGGACCGCGTTTACGGGAATCTCGAATAGGCGGAAACGACGCCGATTTCATCTTTTTAAGACGCGCCCGTATGCGTCCTTATTTTGAAAAACATTTTTGGAGGATATAAATTCGGTTATGGTAAAGACTTTGGTGAAGAGTGTCAGGGAGTACAAGAAACAATCGATTCTTGCGCCTCTTTTCATGATACTCGAAGTGGTCAGCGAGTGTCTGATTCCGCTGTTCATGGCCAAAATGGTCAATGAAGTACAAGCGAGCGGAAACGCGTCCACGATGCAGCCTATTTTAAAATACGGGGCTGTTTTGCTCGTGCTGGCGGCTCTGTCCCTGTTCGGCGGCGTCATGGCGGGCAAGTTTGCCGCCACCGCGAGCTGCGGCTTTGCGAAAAACTTGCGAAAGGACTTGTTTTATTCCGTGCAGGGATTCTCGTTCGCGGACGTGGATAAGTTTTCCTCGTCCTCGCTCGTCACGAGGCTGACGACGGACGTCACGAACGTACAGAACTCCTATCAGATGTGCATAAGAATCGCTGTGCGCGTTCCGTTGATGTTCCTGTTCTCGTTTATCATGAGTTTCAATCTCAATCACAAGCTGGCGCTCGTCTTTGTGGTGATGATTCCCATTCTGTTAGTGGTGATGATCGCCATTATGCGTTTCGTCATGCCCTTCTTCCGCCGTATCTTCAAAAAGTACGACGCGATGAACAATTCCGTACAGGAAAACGTCAGCGGTATCCGCGTCGTCAAGTCCTTCGTGCGGGAAGAATACGAAAAAGAGAAATTTTCCAAGGTGTCAAACGAAGTGAAGGACGACTTCACCAAAGCGGAAAAAATCATGGCAATCCTTTCGCCCGTCATGATGTTCTGTATCTATGCGGCGTCCCTTCTCATCTCCTTCTTCGGTGCGAAAATGATCGTAAACACGGGCATTTTCGACAGCACGACGGGCGCTATCACCAATGCCGAGGGATTCAGTACGGGCGATTTGTCCGCCATCATCACTTACGGGGTGCAGATCCTGTCTTCCTTGATGATGCTGGCGATGGTGTTCGTCATGATCACCATGTCCGCGGAGTCCGCGCGCCGTATCGCGGAGGTCCTGGAACAGAAATCCGACCTCGTCAGTCCCGAAAACGGCGTCAAAGAAGTGGAGAACGGCAGTGTTAAATTCGATAACGTCAGCTTCAAATACTCCAAGACGGCGGAAAAGTATGCTTTGGCGGACATCAATCTCGATATTAAGTCGGGCGAAACCATCGGTATCCTCGGCGGCACCGGCTCGTCGAAGACGTCCCTCATTCAGCTGATTCCCCGCCTTTACGATACGACGGAAGGCACTGTCTATGTGGGCGGCAGGGACGTTAAGGAATACGACCTCGATTCCCTGCGTTCTGAGGTGGCTGTCGTTCTGCAAAAGAACGTGCTGTTTTCGGGCACCATCAAAGAAAATCTCCGCTGGGGCAATCCCGACGCGACGGACGAGGAAATCGAGCGTGTATGCCGCCTTGCGCAGGCGGACGAATTCGTGCGGCAGTTCCCCGACGGTTACGACACTCATATCGAACAGGGTGGCACCAATGTTTCGGGCGGGCAGAAGCAGCGCCTCTGCATTGCCCGCGCGCTGTTGAGAAAACCCAAAGTGCTGATCCTCGACGATTCGACGTCGGCTGTCGATACCAAGACGGACGCCCTCATCAGAAAGGCGTTTGCGGAGGAGATCCCCGAAACGACGAAGATCATCATCGCGCAGCGGGTGGCGTCCGTGGAACACGCGGATAAGATCCTCGTCATGGACGGCGGCAGAATCATTGCGAGCGGCAGTCACCAGGAATTGATGGAAAACAGCGAGATCTACCGCGAAGTATACGAATCCCAAACCAAGGGAAAAACGGTGCCTCCCGAAGAGATGGCGTTTATGGAGGACGAAGCCGTGGCGCGGTTGAAGTGCGCGGAAGCCTCCGCCGCACGCAAGGAGAGCGAGGGGGAAAAGGAAGAAGGAGGTGAAAGGTAATGTCTGAAAAAAAGAATACGGCCGCCGCTCCGGCGCCCGTTCCCGCTGTCCGCGGTATGCGCGGCATGAAAATGCGCGGCGGCAGGGGAATGGGAATGCCCGCCGGCGCCGTCAAAAAGGGCACGATGTCCCGTCTGATCAAATATGTATTCAAATACTACAAAGGCTCGCTGATCGCGGTCTTTATCTGTATTCTTTTAAGCTCGGTGGGCGGACTCGTTTCCACGGTGTTTATGCAGCAGCTCGTCGACGAAGTGATCACGCCGGGCGTACAGGCGGGCGGCGGCAGCGAGGGCTTAAAAGTCGTCATGTCGAAACTCATCGGGCTGATCGTCATGATGAGCTCTATCTACGTCGTGGCGCTCCTCGCCTCCTTTATCTATAATCGCATTATGGCGGTGGTGACGCAGGGCGTATTAAATCATTTCCGCGAGGATATGTTCAACAAGATGGAGAGCCTGCCCATCAAATACTTCGACACGCACGCGCACGGCGATATTATGAGTACCTACACCAATGATACGGACGCGGCGCGCCAGCTGGTGGGACAGAGTTTGCCCACCCTCTTTTCCAGCGCGCTAGCACTGCTGATGGCGATCTGCGTCATGCTGTATTACAGTCTTTGGCTGACGATCGTGGTGGCGGGATGTTCGGTGATCATGCTTTTAGTCGTCAAAAAAATCGGCGGCAACAGCTCCAAATTCATGGTGGCGCAGCAGCGCTCGCTCGCCGTGGAAGAGGGCTTCGTCGAAGAGATGATGAAGGGGCAAAAGGTCGTCAAAGTGTTTACGCACGAGGAGGCGGCGAAACGGGATTTCGATAAGCTCAACTCGCAGCTTTTCGAGGACAGCGAAAAGGCGCATATTTTCGGTAACGTTCTGATGCCCATATTGGGCAACATCGGCAACTTCTTATATGTGCTGATCGCCATTATCGGCGGGCTTTTATTCACGCTGGAAACGCCGAACATCGGGCTGAGCAGCTTCGGCGGAATCGAAAAGATCACGATCGGCATCATCATTTCCTTCCTCGGAATGTCGAGGCAGTTCTCGCAGACCGTTTCGCAGTTCTCCCAGCAGATCTCCATGATCGCCATGGGGCTTGCGGGCGCGTCGCGTATCTTCGATTTGATGGACGAGGAACCCGAACACGACGACGGCTATGTGACGCTCGTCAATGCCACGAAGGACGCAAACGGCAATATCGTCGAAACGCAGTCGGAAGCGCATACGGGGCTTTGGGCGTGGCGGCACTATCACAAGGCGGACGATACCGTCACGTATACGGAGTTGCAGGGCGACATCGTCATGGAACAGGTGGACTTCGGCTATACGCCCGAAAAGCAGGTCCTGACGGACGTTTCGCTGTACGCGAAGCCGGGGCAGAAGATCGCCTTTGTCGGCGCCACGGGCGCGGGCAAAACCACGATCACCAATCTCATCAACCGCTTTTACGACATTGCGGACGGGAAAATCCGCTACGACGGCATCAATATCAACAAGATCAACAAAAAGGACCTGCGCAGATCGCTTGGTATCGTTTTGCAGGATACCAATCTGTTTACGGGAACTGTGATGGACAATATCCGTTACGGGCGGCTCGACGCGACGGACGAAGAATGTATCGCGGCGGCGAAGCTCGCCAATGCGGACGACTTCATTTGCAGGCTTCCCGAAGGCTACAACACCATGCTGACGAACAACGGCGCGAATTTGTCGCAGGGACAGCGGCAGCTTTTATCCATCGCCCGCGCGGCGGTGGCGGACGCGCCCGCCATGATCCTCGACGAAGCGACTTCCTCCATCGATACCCGCACCGAAGCTTTGGTGCAGGACGGCATGGATAAACTCATGCAGGGCAGAACGGTATTTGTCATCGCCCACAGGCTTTCCACCGTCCGCAACTCCGACGCCATCATGGTGCTCGATCACGGCAGGATTATCGAGCGCGGCACGCACGAACAGCTGATTGCGCAAAAAGGAATGTATTATCAGCTTTATACGGGCGCTTTCGAGCTGGAATAAGATTTTCGGGAAAGGTCCGCGTTTTTCCCTCGCGGACAAAACGTAGGGAAAACGATATGGAAAATAGACGAGAAAAGACCGCCGCATTGTTTTTATGCGGCGGTCTGCTCGTTCTTTGATTTTTGAAACTCGGTGGAAAACTTATTTTTTGCGGGCGGTTTGCAAATTGCAAAAGAGGGAAACTGTAAGGATTGCATTTCTTTAAAAAGAATCGATCTTCGTCAAACGCTGTCAAAGGGAATTTTGGCGCCTATCGGGAGGCAGGCGAAAGGCGCGGGGCGGGACAACGGCGGCTTTGAGTCGATTTTGTGACATTCATGTTTTTTTGGCGAAAATTCGGGAGGATGCTGACAATCCCGTTGACTTTCGGAATATAATTCTATATAATTATCTCACAGTGAAAGGTAAATAGAACGAGGCGCTTATGATAAGTGACGAACAGGTAACGGAAGTTCTCCGATTGACGGGAGAATTTTTCAGACAGAGCATCCGCAGGCGTGAATCGGATCTTGCGGTGGGAGAGGGCGCCCTGCTGGGGATTCTCCGTATGCGCGGGGAAACGACGGCGGGAGAGCTGTGCGAAATTCTGCGCGTAGGCTCGGGGCGGATCGCCAATCTTTTGAAACATACCGAAGCGAAGGGCTATATCGTCCGCAAAAAGTCGGAGGAGGATAGGCGAAAAGTGTTGGTGTCGATTACGCCGAGCGGACTAAGAGAGAGCGAAAAGCGCGGGAACAGGATCCGCAGCAATCTGCGTCGTACCCTCGAACGCCTCGGGGAAGAGGAAACGGAAAATATCCTGCGCCTTTTGCGGAAGATCATAGAACAGAACAATGAGGAAATAAAAGAGGGGCGTTGAGAAAGAGAAAGGCTTGCTCTTTGAAGGCGGAGTTTATCTGTTTGAGGAAAGCCGCGGCGTTTTGTCGTTTGCGGAACGGATAAAAAGAAGAGAAAATTTCTCTGTTTTGCCGCTAAAAAATGAAGAAGATGCGGATGAAGTTTACCTCTTTCGACGAACTTTGCCCGCTCCTTCCTTCGAGTTACGAAAGAGGCGTTTTTTCGGAAAAGAACAAAATAGGGCGCTATTGCTTTCTCAATACACTCTCAAACAGGAGATGCTTATGTTCAAATTGTATAAAAAACTTCGGCCGATCGATTGGGTGCTGCTGGCAGTGCTGGTCGGACTGACGTTTTTACAAGTGTACTGCACGATGACTCTCGTCGATTTTATGAAAGAGGTCATACAGGCGATTACTTATCTCGATTATCACAACAATCCAGGCAAGCTCGGCGCGGCGTTAAAGGAACTCGTCGATTCTTTGGGAGGCTGGGATTACGTATCCGCGGAAGTCCTCGCAGGCATGGGTATGGACGGCGGGACGGTGGATAGACTCACCTCGATTGCGGGCGCTACGACGGGAGCGATCTGGTACAACGGCGGCATGATGTTGCTGGTAGCTCTCGGCTGCGCGGGCGCGCAGATGATCGTAGGGCTGATCGCTTCCTACGTTTCCGCGAGCCTTTCCACGAATATCCGTTCCGCCGTCTATAAGAAGGTGGACAGCTTTTCCGCCTCCGAAGTGGATAAATTCTCCACGCCCTCTCTGATCACACGTTCCACAAACGACATTCAGCAGGTGCAGGTGGCAAACATCATGCTGCTCAGAATGGCGGTGGCGGCGCCCATCACCGCCGTGTGGGCGATCCTGAAAATCCGCGCGACGAGTATGCAGCTCACTTGGGCGACCGTCGTCGCCGTGGTGCTCCTCCTCGTCTGCATCATTTCCATCATGGTCGTCGTGATGCCCAAATTTAAGAGTATGCAAAAGCTCACCGATAAACTCAACGGCGTTTCCCGTGAAAACCTTACGGGCATCCGCGTCGTGCGCGCTTATAACGCCGAGGGGTATCAGGAAGCCAAATTCGACACGGCGAATACGAATATTACGAAGACTCAGCTGTTTACGGGGCGGGTGATGGCGTTGATGTCCCCCGTGATGATGCTGATCATGAACGGCTTGACGCTCGCTCTCTATTGGATAGGATCGTCGCTCATCAATCAGGGCGTCACCGATTATCCCACCGTCACTTCCTTCATGACGCTTACCTCGCAGATCATCATGGCGTTCATGATGCTGTTGATGATGTTCGTGCTGCTGCCCCGCGCACAGGTTTCCGCCGAGCGTATCAACGCGGTGCTCGACACCGAGGTATCGATAAAAGAACCCGAAACGGACGCGGTGCGCACGGAAGTGGGCACGGTCGAGTTTAAAAATGTCACTTTCCGTTATCCCGATTCGGACGAAGCGGTGATACGCAATATCAGCTTCAAGGCGAACAAAGGGGATACGGTGGCGTTCATCGGCTCCACGGGCAGCGGAAAGTCCACTCTCATCAATCTTGTGCCCCGCTTTTTCGACGTTACGGAGGGGCAGGTATTGATCGACGGCGCAAACGTGCGGGAGATCAAACAAAAGACTTTGCGCCATCTCATCGGCTATGTGCCGCAAAAGGGCGTGCTGTTCACGGGGACCGTGAAAGACAACATCGCGTTCGGGAATCCCGATATTTCTGAGGAAGAGATCGTCGAAGCCGCGAAGGCGGCGGAGGCGGACGGCTTTGTCCGTGAAATGGAAAAGGGATACGATTCGGAGATTTCCCAAGGCGGCAAAAACGTATCGGGCGGACAGAAACAGCGCCTTTCCATCGCGCGCGCCGTCGCTATGAAACCCGAAATTTTCATTTTTGACGACAGCTTTTCCGCGCTCGACTATAAGACGGATAAAAAAGTGCGCGAAAATCTGAAAACGGCGGCGGCAGGCGCCACGAAACTGATCGTAGCCCAAAGAATCGGCACTATCATGGACGCGGATACCATCGTCGTCCTCGAAAACGGCGACGCCGTGGGAATCGGTACGCATAAGGAATTATTGCAAAACTGTCCCGTCTATCGCGAGATAGCTCTTTCGCAGCTGTCGGAGGAGGAACTCGGATTATGAGAAACCGTATGGTACCCGCCGAAACAATGAGCAAGGCGGAAAAAAGCAAAAACTTCAAGAGCCTTTTTAAAGCCATGTCGCCCTATTACGGGAAAATTGCGCTTTCCGCGGTATTTATCGTCATTTCTACCGTGCTGTCCATCCTCGCCCCGCAATGGCTGTCCAAACTCACGAACGAGATCATGGACAATGCCGCCACGCAGTCCATCCATCTGAAAAGGATCGCGGATCTCGCGATCGTACTCATCGTCTTTTACGGCAGCAACGCGCTTTTCAACTATCTTTCGGGATTCATCATGACGACGGTCACACAGAAATATACAAAGGACGTCCGTCGGCAGATCTCCTATAAAATCAATCGTATTCCCTTAAAGTATTACGACGGACATCAGTACGGCGATACTCTGTCCATCATCACCAATGACGTGGATACGGTCGGCTCGTCTATGCAGCAAGCCGCGTCCATGCTCATTTCCTCGATCTTCATGCTGATCGGCGTGCTCGTCGCCATGTTCGTCACCTGCTGGCAAATGGCGCTTACCGTGCTTCTCATTGTGCCGTTTATGATGATTCTGCTCCTCATTCTCACCAAATTCGCCATGCCGCAGTTCAGAAAACGCCAGCAATATCTGGGCGAGCTGAACGGCAAGGTGGAAGAAAACTTCACGGGGCAGACGGTGATCCAGGCTTTCGACGCGGGCGAGCGCAAGGGCGCGGAATTTGAAAAAGCGAACGTGAATATGCGCGGCGCCATGTTCAAAGCCCAGGCGATCTCGGGCGTCATGCAGCCCCTGATGAATTTCGTTTCCTATTTCGCCTATGCGGCGGTGTGCGTCGTCGGCGGCCTCTTGATGAACGAGGGCGGGCTTATCTCTTACGGCACGATAGCCGCGTTCCTCGTCTACGTCAATCTTTTTCAAAGCCCCATGAGCCAGCTCGCCCAGGCGATGAACAGTCTGCAAATGGCGGCGGCGTCCGCGGGGCGGGTCTATGATTTTCTCGAAGAGGAGGAGCTTTCCGACGAGAGCGGGAAAACCCGCAAACTTATCGGCGCGGACGGAAAGGAGCATATCCGCGGCGAAGTGGAATTTAAGAACGTGCATTTCGGCTATACGCCCGATAAGGTGATCATTTCGGATTTCTCCGCGAAGGTGAAGCCCGGAATGAAGGTCGCCATTGTCGGTCCGACGGGCGCGGGAAAAACGACCATCGTCAATCTCCTGATGCGATTTTACGAGCTTTCGGGCGGCGACATTATCATCGACGGCGTTTCCATCAAGGATATGCCGCGCGAAGAGATACACGATATTTTCGGTATGGTGCTGCAAGATACCTGGATTTTCGAAGGGAGTATCAAGGAAAATATCCTCTTTTCCAAAGCGGGCGTTTCCGAGGACGAATTGGAAGAAATTTGCAAAGAAGCGGGCATCTATCATTACGTGCACACGCTGCCCGGGGGATTGGATTACGTGTTGGAAAACGAATCGAGCGTATCGGGCGGACAGCGGCAGATGATCACTATTGCGCGGGCAATGGCAGAAAACGCGCCCCTTCTAATTCTAGACGAAGCGACTTCCAATGTCGATACCCGTACCGAGGAACTTATCCAAAGGAGTATGGATAAATTGGTGGAGGGCAGAACGAGCTTTGTCATCGCGCACCGCTTGTCCACGATTCGCAACGCCGATTTGATCCTCGTCATGAAGGACGGAAATATCATCGAACAGGGCACGCACGACGAATTGATCTCGCAGAACGGTTTTTATGCGGGACTTTACAATTCACAGTTTGCGGGCGAAGGCGTTTAAAAAAATTCCGAAAGGACAGCTGACTTTGTGCGGTTGTCCTTTTTTGAAAAAAGGGGAGCCGCGGCGGACGGAAGACCCCTCGCCAATATTCTTCCGTTTTCCCCACGAAATATTCCGCGGAAGCTTCAAAGGCGCAGACGAACTTCTTTAAGGTGTCATAGCCGGGCTTGGATCTACCTTTCAGCCATTCGTTCACTTGACCGGATCTAACGCAGACTTTTTGGACAAAATCGGCTTGGGATAAATGATTATCTCTCAAAAACTCGGAGAGAATTTGACTGAAATCGTCTTTTGACATAGCGTTATCACCTCGAAAAAGGATAGGGCAGGGGAGCGGTGAGAGAGTTTCTGCTCCGTTTTGAAAGCGATTCGTCCTCATAGGAACGACGGGCTTTCAACGCTGCCCGAAAGCTTAATTTCAATACATAGGGTACATATTCCGAATTATATTCCGCGTTTTTTTCGAAAAGCTCGTCCCATCGTTTTTGTTGATTTTTCGATAACGGAATATGGGGCATAGTTTTTTACCTCCGATTTTATTGATATATCTTGAATTAAGATAAGTTAAGGATTTTATCTTAACTTATGATAAAATATAAGAGAAAAATATTGGCAGGGAGTTATCATGGCGGTAAATATAGGAAAAAAGATTTTGGAATCAATGAAAGTAAAGGGAATCACTCAAACGGAATGAGCAAAATTACTGGGAGTAAAGCAAAATACCGTTTCACAATGGATAAGTCAACGAACCGAATTGCCAATATTTTTCTCTTATATTT
>ERZ809074.332-NODE-332-length-77240-cov-15.154408_pt1 | contig 77240 bp, 63 predicted proteins | sample MGYA00520795_ERZ809074 | MGnify/ENA primary metagenome ERZ809074 (study PRJEB31570, sample SAMEA3212989) | Homo sapiens | biome: human-gut; feature: human gut; material: fecal | place: Sweden | collected 2011 ...
TATCTCTTGAATTATAACGACGCCGTTTACATTTGCTTCCACGACAAACGCGATTATACAAGCGGGATGTACGCCTGTCTATTGCGATGTAAAATCAGATTATACAATCGACGAAAACAAGATAGAAGCACTCATTACGGAAAAAACTGTAGCGATTTTAGGTGTTCATGTTTATGGAAATATCTGTGATGTCGACAAAATTCAAGAGATAGCGGACAAGCATGCTTTAAAAGTGATTTATGACGCCGCACATGCTTTTGGTGTGGAATATGAAGGCAAAGGGATCGGGAGATTCGGAGATGTTTCCATGTTTTCATTCCATGCGACGAAGGTTTTCCATACGATTGAGGGGGGTGGAGTAAGCTATAAAAATAAAGAACTGACAAAGTTTTTATCCGAACAAAGGAATTTCGGCGTAGACGGCGAAGAACTTGCTTGTTTCGGGACAAACGCAAAAATGAATGAGTTTCAGGCGGCGATGGGGATTTGCAATTTGAGACATTTGAATGAAGAACTGGAACTTAGAAAAATTGTTTATGAACGTTATAACAGATGTTTAAAAGATGTACCCGGACTGACATTGTTAAAAATACATTCTAAAATCAAACAAAATTATGCCTATTATCCGGTTTTGGTGAATAAAGAAAAATATGGACACAATCGAGATGAACTGTGTGAAAAATTGGCTGAAAATGATATCTACGCACGAAAATACTTTTATCCGTTGGTATCCGAAAATAAGGAGTTTGTAAGCGATATGACGCAGAATACTCCGAAAGCAAAATATTATTCGCGGAATATTGTATGTCTGCCGATGTATGCACATTTGGAATTGTCGGACGTAAATCGGGTTTGTGATTTGATAAAGTCGTTTTAATTTTTAACGAAAGGGAGAATGAAATGAAAGGTGTTATATTAGCGGGAGGCAAAGGGACGCGATTGTATCCGATGACTAAAAGCGTTTCCAAACAGTTACTTCCTATTTACGATAAACCGTTGATTTATTATCCGTTGTCTGTACTTTTACTTGCGGGGATTCGAGAAATTTTGATCATTTCTACCCCCGAAGCTGTGGTTTCTTATGAGGAGTTGCTGGGAGACGGAAGCGAAATCGGGATTCGTTTGGTTTATAAGGTGCAGGATAGGCCGCGCGGATTGGCAGATGCGTTTATTTTGGGCGAAGAATTTATCGGAACGGATAACGTCTGTTTGATACTCGGTGACAATATTTTCCACGGACAGGATTTGACAAGGGCATTGCAAAAAGCTATGCAAAAGTCAAGTGGAGCAACAATTTTCGGCTATCCTGTTAAAGACCCGAGGGCATTCGGAGTGGTAGAATTTGATAAAAACAATAAGGTGGTTTCCATAGAGGAGAAACCTTTGAAGCCAAAGTCGAATTATGCCGTTCCCGGATTATATTTTTATGATAATCGCGTCATAGAAATCGCCAAAAAAGTGAAACCGTCTGCCCGAGGAGAAATAGAGATTACTTCGGTGAATAACGCCTATTTAGAAGCGGAAGAGTTAAACGTCGTTTTGCTCGGAAGAGGAATGGCGTGGTTGGATACAGGAACTCCGGAAGGAATGTTAAAAGCTGCGGAATATGTTGAAGCAGTGCAGTCGCGCCAAGGATTTTACATATCGTGTATAGAAGAAATCGCTTGGCGACGCGGTTTTATCGGTACCGAACAGCTTCGGAAAATCGGGGAAGGACTGAAAATGACTGATTACGGACAATATTTGTTGAGTTTAACGGAGAAAGAGAAATGACGATTATAGTAACGGGAGGAGCTGGATTTATCGGCTCAAACTTTATTTATTACGAACAAATAAATCACTTGGAAGATAATCTTGTCTGCGTAGATAAACTGACATACGCGGGAAATTTGGAAACATTGTCGGATGCAATGAAAAATCCGAAGTTTCGGTTTGTAAAAGCAGATATTTGTGATCGACAGAGAATGGCGGAATTATTTGAAGAAGTGAAGCCTGATATTGTCGTGAATTTTGCCGCAGAGTCGCATGTGGATCGCTCAATAGAAGATCCGGGGATTTTTTTGCAGACGAATATTATCGGAACGCAGGTTTTGATGGATGTTTGCCGAAAGTTCGGAGTAGGCAGATACCATCAGGTAAGCACGGACGAAGTTTATGGGGATTTGCCGTTGGAGCGTCCCGATTTGCTGTTTACCGAGGAAACGCCGTTAAAAACCAGTTCGCCATATTCGTCGAGCAAAGCTGGAGCGGATCTTTTAGTAAATGCTTATCATCGGACATATGGATTGCCGACGACTATCAGTCGCTGTTCCAATAACTATGGGCCGTATCAATTTCCGGAAAAACTGATTCCGTTAATGATAGCCAATGCTCTTGCGGATAAACCGTTGCCGGTATATGGTGAAGGATTGAATGTCAGGGATTGGTTGTATGTGGAAGACCATTGCAGGGCAATTGATTTGATTATTCGGAAAGGGAAAGACGGAGAAGTCTATAATATCGGCGGACACAATGAAATGCGGAATATCGATATTGTAAAAATGATTTGTAAGGAACTCGGAAAGAACGAGGACTTAATAAAATATGTAACGGATCGAAAAGGGCATGATATGCGTTATGCAATCAATCCCGACAAGATTCATCGGGAGTTGGGTTGGCTTCCTGAGACAAAGTTTGCCGATGGAATCGTTAAAACAATTCATTGGTATTTAGATAATAAACCTTGGTGGGAACGTATCATGTCGGGCGAATACCAAGATTATTATCAAAAAATGTATAAGGATAGATAAAGACAGGAGACAATAAAATGAGTAGTTTGTTCACAAATAAGACGTTAATGATCACAGGCGGAACTGGAAGTTTCGGAAATGCGGTATTAAATCGATTTTTGAAAACGGACATCGGAGAAATCCGTATTTTTTCCCGCGATGAAAAGAAACAGGACGATATGCGTCACGAGTTCCAGGCAAAAATGCCGGAAGTGGCGGAGAAGATAAAATTCTATATCGGTGATGTACGCGATATCGCCTCTGTAAAAAACGCTATGCACGGAGTGGACTATATCTTCCACGCAGCAGCTCTTAAACAAGTTCCGAGTTGCGAATTTTTTCCCATTGAAGCGGTCAAAACGAACGTCTTCGGAACAGAAAACGTTCTCACTGCGGCCATTGAAGAAGGGGTAAAGACGGTGATATGTCTTTCCACGGATAAAGCCGCTTACCCCGTCAATGCTATGGGGACTTCAAAAGCTATGATGGAGAAGGTCATAGTAGCGAAAGCTCGCACGACTACGACGACGAAAATTTGTTGCACCCGTTACGGAAATGTCATGTGTTCGCGCGGCAGCGTAATTCCTCTTTGGATTGAGCAGATAAAGTCGGGCAATCCCATCACGATTACTGACGGTAATATGACCCGTTTTATCATGTCGCTGGACGAAGCGGTCGATCTTGTATTATTTGCGTTTGAGCATGGGACAAGCGGCGATATTCTCGTCCAAAAAGCACCGGCATGTACGATTCAAACGCAGGCGGAAGCTGTTTGCGAGTTGTTTGGCGGCAACAAAAAAGATATTAAAGTGATCGGTATTCGTCACGGCGAAAAGATGTATGAAACCCTGCTTACGAACGAGGAATGTGCTCATGCGATCGATATGGGCAATTTTTATCGCGTTCCTTGCGACAAACGCGGTTTGAATTACGATAAGTATTTTAAGCAAGGGGATACGGAGAGAAATCTGCTTACCGAATTTAACTCCAATAATACTAAATTATTAAATGTAGAAGAAACGAAAACGAAAATTGCTTCTTTGCAATACATCAAAGATGAGCTTGACAGTTTCAAGAAAAACAAGTAAAATAAAATCATGAATATTTTAATCACGGGATCAGCGGGATTTGTCGGAAAAAATCTCTGTTACGCTTTAAAAAATATAAAGGAAGGGAAAGACAAAACCCGTCCCAATCTCCGCATAGACGAAATTTATGAATACGATGTAAATACCGAGCCTGAACTTTTAGACGAGTATTGCGCCAAAACGAATTTTGTCTTTAATCTCGCAGGCGTAAATCGTCCCCAAGATCAAACGGAATTCATGAAAGGGAATTTCGGATTTGCGAATACTCTGCTTGATACTCTCAAAAAGCATAAAAATATCTGTCCCGTAATGCTGTCCAGCTCCATTCAGGCGACGCTCATCGGCAGGTATGGACAGAGCGATTACGGGAAATCCAAGTTGGCAGGCGAAGAATTGTTTTTCGATTATGCTCAACAAACAGGTGCCCAGGTACTTATCTATCGCTTCCCGAATTTATTTGGAAAATGGTGTCGTCCCAATTACAACAGCGCTGTGGCTACGTTTTGTTACAATATTGCCAACGACCTTTCCATTACCGTCAATGACCGTGCGACGGAGCTGGAACTTCTCTATATCGATGATTTGGTACAGGAAATGCTGGATGCGTTGGAAGGCAGAGCGCATCGCTGCGAGTTTGACGGCGTGAAGACAATATTAAAAGAGAAAGGAAGATATTGTGCGGTTCCCACCACCTATTATGTAACATTAGGGGAGATTGCAGATTTGCTGGAAAGTTTCAAAAAACAGCCGCAAACACTTTTGATGCCTGAGATTCCTGACAACAGTTTTGCTAAAAAGTTGTATTCCACCTATCTTTCTTATTTGCCGAACGAGAAAGTATCGTTTCCTTTAAAGATGAACGAGGATACAAGAGGGAGTTTTACAGAACTGTTAAAGACGAAAAATTGCGGACAATTCAGCGTAAACGTCAGTAAACCCGGCATCACAAAAGGGCAGCATTGGCACAACAGTAAGTGGGAATTTTTTATCGTCGTCAGCGGCCATGGGCTTATTCAGGAACGGAAGATCGGCACGGACGAAGTACTGAATTTCGAGGTGAGCGGCGATAAAATAGAAGCGGTGCATATGTTGCCGGGCTATACGCATAACATTATCAATTTAAGCGAAACGGAAAATTTAGTGACGGTGATGTGGGCGAACGAGCTGTTTGCTTCTGCGCACCCCGATACTTTTTACGAAGAGGTGGAGAAAAAATAATGCAACTCAAACTTGATTATTCGGATATCCAATTTGCGGACAACGGAAAACTCAAACTTCTTATCATTGTCGGAACTCGTCCTGAAATTATCCGTTTGGCAGCGGTGATAAATAAATGCCGCATCTATTTTGATTGTATTCTTGCCCATACGGGACAAAACTATGATTATAATCTCAACGGCGTATTTTTTCATGATTTGAAGCTGAAAACGCCCGAGGTTTATATGGATGCGGTCGGCGATGATCTCGGTTCGACGGTAGGAAATATTATAAATTGTTCCTACAAATTGATGTCGCAGATAAAACCCGATGCGCTTTTGATCTTAGGTGATACCAACTCTTGTCTTTCGGCGATAGCGGCAAAACGGCTGCATATTCCTATCTTTCATATGGAGGCAGGGAATCGTTGTAAAGACGAATGTTTGCCGGAGGAAACCAATCGCCGGATAGTCGATATCATTTCCGACGTCAATATGGCATATTCGGAGCACGCGAGAAGGTATCTCGCCGAATGCGGACTGCCGAAAGAAAGAACATATGTCACGGGTTCGCCCATGGCCGAGGTTTTGCATAACAATTTGAAAGAAATAGAAGCGAGCGACATTCTTAAAAAGCTCCACTTACAACCGAAAAAATATATCTTGCTTTCAGCGCATCGGGAAGAAAACATCGATACGGAGAAGAATTTTCTGTCGCTGTTCCGTGCAATCAATAAATTGGCGGAGAAATACGATATGCCGATCTTATATTCCTGCCATCCGAGAAGCAAAAAGCGTCTGGAACAAAGCGGATTCAAACTCGATAGGCGAGTGATACGGCACGAGCCTTTGGGGTTTCACGATTATAATCATTTGCAGATGAACGCATATGCGGTGGTATCGGACAGCGGTACGTTACCCGAAGAGAGCAGCTATTTTACGAGTATCGGAAAATCATTCCCCGCAGTATGCATCCGCACTAGTACGGAGCGCCCGGAAGCATTGGATAAGGGTTGCTTTATTCTTGCCGGAATCGACGAGCAATCGCTTTTGCAAGCGGTGGATACGGCGGTAGAGATGAACAACAGCGAGGACTATGGAATCCCCGTGCCCGATTATATGGACGAAAATGTTTCGACAAAGGTAGTAAAAATTATCCAATCTTACACGGGTGTCGTCAACAAAATGGTTTGGAGAAAGTTTTGAGTAGCTGCTAAAAAATAAATAAGAAAATTAATCAGATAAATATTTTGAAAATATTGATAATAAAATCCATTAGTGCCAAAATTTAAACATAGAGATTAGATCAAGCCCATGGATTTATGTATTCACTCAGAGGGAACACATAAAAATATTCAATTAGCCAAAGAAAAAATAGCACACGAGCTAAAAAGTACTAATGGATGAAGGACGAATGAAAGAAAAAGAAACGTTGTGTTACATAAAAACCATGCTGGTCGACCGCTTGAAAGAATTGCAAAAGATAAAATAGGACGAGGAAAATCACTTTGCATACGGGGAGAAAACAGCGTATGTGGAATGTTTGGAGTGGCAGCAGGCGGTATAGGAGAAAGCAAAGAAAAACGGATTGAATTTCAATATAGAAAAAGTATATCCTTTGTAAAAGTACACTTGGCAATCTATATCGTTATCATCAACAAAACGTTTTGGAAAAATTAATACCAAACAGAAAAAATAAATGATTGATCAGGGAATTATTTTCTGTGCCTGCAATTCATTAAAAATGCAACAGAAACCTCGTGCGCGTGTGTTGTGCGTATACGCGTAGTTATATATCTTTCTTTTCTGCTTTTGTGATGGACATTTGTTTTTCTCTTGAAAATTTTGATGTATCTTCGACGTCTAAAAGAAGGAGCATAAAAAGTTTCTTTTATTTTTTTGACAACCGCTTATGGCAGTATTTTGACGGCAGCCCGATATGGCGTTCGCTCTTGCGTTGGATGTAATAAGCCGACGCGGAGAAGAACCCGATCACCCATTCCTTGGCGATGACGAGCGTATAAATTCCCGCGGCGAAACAGTCCTTTGTTTCTTAACTAGCAGAAACGGACTGCTAAAAAATGAGGAATTCCCACCGAAAATGATTTGTTAGGAAACAAAGGGGAAGTTGTGGAAAAGAACAATTGCGCTTTTTTGGCTAAAATCATTCGACGGAAAAGGCATCGGGCGTTTTTGCCGAAAAGCATCTGACAGAACAACAGTTTTTCAACCCAAAACGCCTGACAGAAAAACGGAACTTTCTCCATACAAATCCTTCGCCTTAAATCGAGCCTATCCGTTCGGCTTAGGATCGTTGCGTTAACGCTCGTTCAACAAAATATCCTCTTCCGCCTATAAAGACCTCTTTTCCGAATGCGCGCCGAGGGCGGAAAGGGAAAAATAGGATAAACGTATTAGAGAATGACAAGCGCCGTGCGCTTTTCTTTGTATTCGGCAATTGCGGCTTGACAATTTTTTTAGAATATGGTACTATAATAAAAAATCGTGCGGACATTCATAAGGAGAAAAAATGACTAAAAAATTAGACATCCCGTTAAATTGCCTTTTTAAGGCGTGTTATGTGCCTGAAATAGAAGCGGAAATCGAAAAATGTATGCAAAAATGCCATCGATATAATCAATTATGTCCGTCCGAACACGACGCGCGGCAAAAGCTTCTGAAAGAAATTCTCGGCAAAACGGGGGAGAACGTCGTCGTCACGGCGCCTTTTTGGTGCGATTACGGGTATAACATTTCCGTAGGAGATTATTTTTATTCCAATCACAATCTCGTCATAACGGACGGGGCGGAAGTGACTTTCGGCAACAACGTATTCATCGCCCCCAATTGCTGCTTCACCACCGCCGAACACGCCATCGATCCCGAGCAGCGCAAGGCGGGCTTTGAAATCGCAAAACCGATCAAAGTAGGCAACAACGTGTGGATCGGCGCAGGCTCCACCGTGCTTGCGGGCGTCACGATCGGGGACAATACCGTGATCGGCGCGGGCAGCGTCGTGACGAAATCCATTCCCGACAATGTAGTCGCCGTCGGCGTGCCCTGCCGCGTCTTGCGGAAAATAACCGCCGAGGAGAAAAATAGATACCCCTTGTATAAGGGAGAAAAACCTTTTTCACAGACACAAAGATAAAGGGAGCGCTGCTTGCCGAAGGAAAGGACAAAAAACTATTTTTCTGCCTTATCCGGTTTGGAACGAATGTGGATTTTTCTTCGACGAGGCGTAGAAACAAAAAAGAGGAAAATACCTTTTATAGAGGGGCAGGGGACAGAGCAAAGGACTTGATAAAAAGAGAATACGAAGATAAAACAAAGCCGTCGGGCAAACTTATATAAGTTTGCCCGACGGCTTTTATCGAACAAAAGCACAAAAAGCGAAGCGAAACCGCAAACGGATAGGGGGATTTTAAAGGTGCAGTTCGGTGGGGATGCGGATGATCGTTTGGCTGATGGCAGGCTCGGGATTGTTGAATTGATTAATCAAAATTTCCGCTGCCGTATACCCTATCCGATAGGCATCCTGTCGGATGAATTTCGGCCGAAACTTCAATAGATCGGTCAAACGGTCAAATTCGTCGTCGAAAATAATGAGATTGTCCAAAAGTTCCGTAAGCCCCATATTCAGCATTTCCCGCGCCGCGATGATCCCCAAGCCGCAGATGGAGGTGAGCACCCCGTCTATCTCTTTTCCGTTTTTCAAAAATTCTCGGATCTTGTTGTCCACCATGACCTGCGTGTGGGAATAGGAATTGAAAATCAACTCCTTGCGCACGGGGAGGCCGTTGTCTTTGAGCGCCGCTTCGTATCCGAGGTATCTCTCTTCGAGGCTCAAATCGTTCTTTTCGGGAAAAGTGATGTAGGCGATATTCCGTTTCCCTTTGCCTATCAGATATTGCGTCGCCTTATAGAGCGCGTCGAAGTTGTCGCTGACGATGCAGGGAATGTTCGTATTGTAAAGATAATTATCTATAAAGACGAAGGGATAGTTTTTAAAAGACAGGCGGATGACTTCCTTGGCGTAAGTGTTGTAATTAACGGGGAAAATAATCATGCCGTTGCTGTAAAAACGCATATTTTTGATAAATTCTATTTCTTTTTCCTGGCTGACGTTCGTATTCGCTATCTGGACGAGCCAATTGTTCTGCTCGGTGTAATGCAATATGCCGTTGAGGATATTGATATAGTATCGGCTGGTGATGTCGGGAACGATGACGGACAGCGTGTTGCTGTTCGTGGAATAGATTTTCGGCGGCTGCGATTTTCCTAAAAGGGATTCCGCCCTTTCCCTCGTCACGTCGGGGGAGATATAGGTGCCTTTTCCCTTTTTGCGCACGACGAGCCCCGCCTCTTCCAAATCGTTTAAAGTGCGCTTCGCGGTGATGCGGCTGACGCTGAACGTCTGCGAAAGCGAAGCTTCGCTGGGCAGCAGAAAATCTCTTTTTCCCGCGTTGTCGGCAATCAGCTGCCGTACGTACAGTTTGAGCTGTTCATAAAGGGGCGCTCGTTTCATCTCTTGTTTTCCTCCTTTTCGTTCACAACAAGTATGCCATAAAAAAGAAATTTTGTCAAGTATCCCACTCGTTGAAATGATATATTTATATCATGTTTATGAGGGGAATTTTCGGAAAACATATTGATTTTTTCATGGTTGTGGGCTAAAATAGAGTCACTTTCGCAGGAATAGGAAAATTCGCAGGGTCTTGCGGAAGGAAGGGAGGACGAAATATGAACAAAAAATTCAACACGGTCACGGCGCTCGTTCTGAGCGCGATGATGTGCGGTGCGTTCGCCGCGTGCGGAGAAAAGGAACCTCTGCCGGGGCAGACGGTACAGATCTATGTGGACGGCGGGGGAGCCAACGCGCATTTTAACTCGACACCGTCCATGGAGTATGACAAGTACGCCAATCCCTATCCCTACAATACGCTGGAAAAACTGGCAAAGGAATGGAACGAGAAGAATACGGGCTATGAGATCGTCATTGCGCGCTCCTCGCTGAATAACGACCGCGAAACGATGGTGCCCGCACTCAATCAGGGCACCGCGCCCGAGATTCTCTTCTACCTCGGTACGACCATCGCGGAGGACATGAGCAAAGGCTGGTTTGTGGAGCTGAACGACTATATGGAAAAACCCAATAAATACAGCAAGGAAGGGGAAAAAGGGAGTGTCAAATGGAAGGACGTTTACGGCAGCGAGGAATACGCCACGACGCTGGCTCCCAACGGCAAAAAGTATACCGCGGAAGTGGAGATCAACCCCATCGGCATCGTCTATAATAAGACGCTGTTCGCACAGGCGGGAATTACGGAAACGCCCGAAACTTTTTACGACTTCATGACGGCACAGGATAAAGTAAACGCCTATGCGAAGTCGGTGAATCGCGCCGATAATGTAGCGGGGGACTATATCTGTCCTTATTTTCCCTATTATCCCTGGTATGACGGAAGCGTACTCGAATCCTCGCTGTACGGCGAATATCTCCAATATTACGACGTTTTGAACGTGGACGGCGTCATCGACGCGCAGGAAACGGCGCGCGCCTATATGACGAAGGATTCCAAGGGCACCCGCCTCTATGCGCCCAACGACGCGAGGGCAAAGGAAAAAGCCCGCCTTGTGAAAGTGATGACGAAATATTATCCTTCCAATTTCGAAGGATATTACGCGGAACAGCAGTTTACGGCGGGAAACCTTGCTATGATGGAGGCGTCCGGCGGCACCATCCGCAAAATCGTGGACGCCGTAGACGATGAATTCGAAGTGGGCGTATTTTCCTATCCGATACTGACGCAGCAGCCGGAAAACGAGGCGGAGAGCGAATATTACACCAAATACAACGTGGACAGACACGTGAGGCGCGGGCTTTCGGGCTATTCCAGCGGCTGGGCGGTGACGAATTCCGCAATCGCCAAAGGCGAAGCCGTCGTGGAAAAGTGCGTGGACTTCCTGCAATTCGTCACTTGCTATACGAATAACGACAGGATGATCAACGACAAAGGCTTTTCCATTCCTCTTTCCGGCAATTCCGATTACAGCTATTTCGCCTCTCTTTCGGCGGACTATCAAAAAGATATTCAGGATCCCGCTGCGATGGCGTGGGGCGCCGTTTCCCCGGGAAGCGCCATGAATAAGACGTATTACGACGCCGCCTACCTCACCCGCATCGAGATCATCAAGGCAACCGATCAAGCGACGATCGACCTGAAACTGAGCGGGCTTTCGCAGTCGCTCGCCACGGCGATCAATAACGTCTATCAACAGAATAATTGGGATAGGAACACTTGGCCCGCTTATAACGGTCCGGACATTACCTGATCGCCTTTAAGAGAAGGAAATTTATTATGGACGAATTGCGACAAAATGCGGCGAATCTCGCTGTCGCCGAGGAAAAACAGCCTCAGAAAGGGAAAAAGGGCGGAAAAAAGTCCTTTCGAAGAAGCGGTTTCGAAGGACTGATCTGGATAGCCCCCGCGTTTGTGCTGATGCTTATTTTCAGTTACTATCCGCCCGTGGACGCCTTTTATCATTCGCTGACGAATTGGAACGGGACGACGGCTTCGTGGATAGGACTCAAAAATTTTACAAGGCTCTTTCAGGACACTCTTTTTTGGCGTTCCTGCTGGACGATGGTCGTTTTGACGCTTTCATGTATGCTCATAGGCAACATATGCACCATCGTTCTCGCGGAACTCATCTATAATTGCTCTAATAAGCGCATGAGCTCTTTTTATCGCTTCATGTTCGTCATTCCCGCCATTATTCCGGGAATCGTCACTATCATGCTCTGGGGCAAAATTATATTGAGCGGGCAGTCGAACGGCGTCCTCAACACCATTTTAGGCGCCTTCGGCATCAAACCGCTCGGCTGGTTTTACAGCGAGGACACCGTGCTTTGGTCGATTATTCTCTACGGTTTTCCGTGGATGGGCGGCACTAGTTTTCTCATCTATCTGGCGGGGCTGAACAATATTTCCGAATCGGTGGTGGAGGCTTCCAAACTGGACGGCATCGGCACCTTCAAGCGGGTCTTGTTCATTGATCTGCCCATGCTGAAAGGACAGATAAAGTATTTCCTCATCATGGGACTGATCGGGGGCATACAGGGCTATACGCTGCAATATGCCATCACCAACGGCGGTCCCGGGGACAGCTATGCGTCTATGGTGCCCGGATACTATATGTATAAGGCCGCCATCAACGATTCGGAGTACGGCTATTCCTGCGCGATGGGCGTGGTGCTGTTCCTGATGATTCTCGTCATCACCATCATCAATAATAAATTCATTAAAACGGAGGAGGACTGATATGGAAAAAACGGCATCCGTAACTTCTTCCCAAACCGTGCGGGAAATGCCCGAAAAGAAGCGCAGGAGAAAGATCCGCCCCGCGCAGGCGGCGCTGCACATCGTTCTCCTTCTCCTCCTCCTTTTGACGCTGTTTCCCTTCTATGTGATGATCGTCAACAGCTTCAAAACGCCTACCCGCTTTCTGACGGCGCCCTTAGCGCTCCCCGACGAATGGGTGTTCTCTTACTATCGTTTCGCCTGGGCAAAGGTGAGCGGATATTTCTTAAACACCATTGTCGTGGCGGCGGCGGAAGTAGTATTGGCGACGCTCATCAATTCGATGGCGGCTTACGGCTTCACGCGTTTTCGCTTCAAGGGTCGGGAAGCGCTGTTCATGGCGATCCTGGCCATCATGATGATCCCGGGCGTGCTGACGCTGATCCCCCAATACGTGCTGGTGCACAATATGGGGCTGACGGGCTCGCTTTGGGGAATCATCCTGCCGCAGCTGGCGTCGCCCTTCAATATTTTCCTCCTGAAAAACTTTTTTGCGGCACTGCCGCAGGAGGTGTTCGAATCGGCGGAAATGGACGGAGCCTCGGGAATAAGAAAGTATTTCACGTTCGCCATCCCTCTTTCTAAGCCCATCCTTTTCACCGTGGCGCTGACGACGCTGATGGGCTGCTGGAACGACCTCATTTGGCCCCGCCTGATTCTGCTCAAACACGAGGAACTCTATACGATCAGCGTGGGGATCATGGAGCTTACTAACAGCTACGGCAACGAATCTTTCGGCATGGGCGTGCCTCTGGCGGCGTACGGGATCGCCTCTCTGCCCCTCCTCATCGCCTTCTTCTTCACTTCCAAACAGTTTATCAGCGGTTTGACGAGCGGCGCGCTGAAAATGTAAAATCATCCTAAAAGAAGACTCAAAATTCAAAACCCGCGGGTTTTGTCGTTTATTTCTATAAACGACAAACAAACGCTTGCTCGGTCAAATGATTTTATCACGAAAAAGGGGATATTTATGAATTTGATATTAAAAAAAATGCGCGGCTTTGCCGTCGGACTTCTAAGCACGGTCTTTCTCCTGCCCGTCGCCGCCTGCGGCGGTCCCGATTCTTCCGCCGTCGATTCGGGGACGGAGGGAAAAATCGAAAAGCTTTCCGATACGGATTTTGCGCAGGGACTCAGCGTATCGGGACTCCAATCGGGCAATGTCAGCCGCACCTGGTGGAAATATCAGGGCAAGGCGGACGCTGGCGTTCAGCCCTACTGGGAACTCGGTCAATACTGCGATCTCTCCGCCACCCGCTTCCGCAAGAACGCGGACGGCACGGACGCCTGGCGCTATGATTCTTCCCGCAACGACCTCACCTTGGGGACCCTGTTCGACGAGGGATACGGCATAGAGGGGACGGAGGGAAATTACGAAACGCTCACCAATCAATCGGGCAGCAAGAAGGTGAAAGTGGACCGTTCGTCGGGAGAGATACAGCTTGACGTGGACACGAGCAAGGAATACCTGAACGAAGCGGGACAGATCTCTCCCCGCGTCAACGGCGAGGACTGGGTGCATCTCATCTTAGGTCAGAGCGCGGGCGGCTTGCGGGTGACGGAATGGTCGGAAATCTGGGTGGAACTCGATTTTACGCTGACGAAGACGAGTATCCTTTCCGAAGAGGGCGGCGCTTCGCAATTTCAATGGATCTTTTCCGTCAAGGATAAGGAGAGCGTCATCGGGGACTATTTTTGGTTCAACCTTACGCTGTACGACAACCGCTATCCCGTCTTTGAGGGGACGCAGATGTACGACGGCGGGAAGGCGGATTCGACGGGAAAATTCATCTATGCGCCGCCCAGCAGCAAGCTGTACGAGGGAAGCATCGAAACGGGAAAGGCATATAAGATACGCCTGAATATTCGTCCTCTCTTGCAGGAAGCGTTCGATATCGCCAAGGAAAAAGGCGCTTTGGAAGAGTCGAAATTCGAAAGTATGGCGCTCAATTCCCTGAATATCGGCTGGGAAGTCACCAATGTGGCGGAGGTGGGCGTGAAGATCTCCCATCTTTCGCTGAACGTGAAAAAGTAAAGGACGGATCACAAAGACAATATGAAGGAACTTATCTGCGACAAATTTTACCGCAACGGCTTCGAGCTGCACCACGTGGACAAATTGGTGACCAATCGTCCCATTGCCGTGTTCGATTTAAAGAATACCGCCAAGGCGTATCCCTCCTGGCAGCTGGCGCAGTGGTGCTGCAAAAACAATCTCGCCAACGGCAAAGAGCGGGTGAAGCAGGACGGCACCTATGAAATTTCCGATCCTAGCAAAAAGGTGACGGTGGACGTGGAAAAGGGGATCATTTCTCTCGAACTTTGCACTTCCGACGAATACACGGTGGCGAGGAGAGAGGGGGAGGGCTGGCCTCATATCCTTCTCGAACAGGACTTTCCCTGCAAGCCGAAAGTGACGAGCGCGAAACGTATTCTTTTGAAGATCGATATGAGCGTCGACAAGGCGGAATGCTGCCAAAGAGAGGAATGTAAGGATTTTCATACGGCGCAGTTCTCGTGGATTTTCGCGCTCGCGGATAAATCGGAGGGAAAAGGGCGGGACGATTATATTTGGTTCGGCTGTCCGATCTACGATTTCCGTTTTCTTTTCCCGGGCGAATTCCGCGCGAAAGACGGCGGCAAGCCGGAAAATACGGGGAAATATATCTACTTTATCGATTCTAAAAAGTATCTGAAAGAACCCGTCGCGGTCGGCAGGCGCTTTTCCCTTGAAATAGACGTGACGAAGGAAATGAAAGACGCGATTAAGGACGCAAAATCCAAAGGGTTTCTCCCGTTCAGCCGCCCTGAGGATATCGCGATAAACAACACCAATCTAGGCTGGGAGGTGACGGGGACATTCGACGCGGCGCTGACGTTTTACGGACTATCCGTCCAAGTGGAGGAGGATGATGAAAAATAAAAAGTATAAAACGCTGATTGCCGCAACGGTGATCACAGGTGTTTTGGGGAGTTGTATGGGTTGCAATACGAATACGGGCGAGTACTCTTCGTCCGGCAGGGATTCCGTGGAAAGCAGCGTCTTTTCCAGCTTCGAAGAGGAAAAAAAGTGGAACACGATCGGAGAGGGCGATCAGCTGATCGAACGCCCGCTGATCGACGACGAGGAGCGCGAGGAATTTTTGAGGGACCTCAACTTTTCGAGAGGATTCGGCGTTTCCGCCTTTCATGCCAATACGTCGGGCGGCATTCCCGTAGGCTATCTCGATTACGCCGGACTCAAAGCGGACGGCGAGGAAGTGTGGAGCGTGGGGCAGTGGGGCTGCACGAAATCTCTGATGGACGCGGAGTTTGAAAGAAACGGCTCGGTAGTCGGCTATTTCGACGGAAGCAAGACCCTTAGATTCGACGCCGCAAAGGCGGGCAGCATTGCGCTCGGCATCAAGGGCAGCGTCGAGTACGGAAAGGACGAGGAAGGCAATTATCGGGATCGGCTGGAAGTGACGGAAAACTGGCCGCACAATATCATCGGACAGGGTCTTTCGGGCGAGGTGAAAGGCTCGGAGCGCATCATGTGGGAGGTTTCCTACACTGTCACAGAATGCGCAAGGCTCACCGAGTATCCCGTGAACGCGGAAATGCACGCCGCGCAGTTCCAATGGTTCGTATCCATGTATAACAAAAACCCCGATACGGAGAGTTACGGTCAGTCGGTGTGGTTCGGGTTCAGTATGTTCGATACGCGGTCGATGAACTCCTGCCCCGCGGGTATGGCGGCGTTCGACGGCGGCAAGGAAGACAACACGGGAATGTTCATCTATATGTTTTCTCTGTCCCAGGTGGACGATTCGCTCGATTATAACGTCGTCGATAAGCCCTCTTCCGTGGTGGGACAGAGGCGGAACGTAGCCGTAGACGTGCTGCCGTTCATCAAAGCGGGCATTATTTCCGCTCAGAAAAAGGGCGCTTTGAAAGGCGCTTCGTGGGAGGATATGGTGTTCAACTCCACCAATATCGGCTGGGAAATTCCCGGCAGTTACGACGTATCCGTGGATATCCATTCCATGAATATGTATAAGATCAAAAAATAAAAATCAAAAAATTTACCGAATGAAAAATTCGGAAAAAATGTCAAGGAGAAAATGACGAAATGAAAAAACAAATTTTTGCGGCTTTTCTGGCTTCTGCTCTCACCGTCGGCATCGGCGGCTCTCTGGTAAAGGCAAACGCGGACGTCGTAGGACAGACGGATACGGGGTATCAGGTTTCGACAAATAAAGTCACCGTCACATACGCCGAAAACGGCTATTCCACCGTTTCGGGACTGGGAAGCTGGGGCTACTGCGCGTACCTGAGCGAGCCTGTAAAATTCGACGGGCTTACGGTCAGTTTCGATTCCGCCATACTTCCTAACGGGAGTTCGAGCGACTGCGTAGGATTCTTTTTCGGGACCGAGTTCCTGGGCGGCAGCGTATTTCCCGGCGGACTTGCGGTGACGAATTGGAAGCTGTACAGCAATCAGAGCCGTCTGGTTTTCGGCGCTAATCACGATTATAACGGAGCCGCCCTGGTCTATACGACGCCCGAATGCACGACGGCGGGCTTCGGCGTAGCGGGATCCCACGTTTCCACTGCCGTGGAAAGAATGGGATATTCCATAACGTTTGAAGAGTATAACGAAACGCTCTATTCGGTCACGGTGGCGATGACGCATGGCGAAATGTGGACGAACAACGCGAATTACGACGCGGAAACAAAGACGAGCACCGTCTATCTCAAAAAGGAAACGATGGCGCCTATGCTCGACGATAACGGCTATACGCATATAACGTTTGCGGGCTTCCCCAGCGAGGATGATCCCGCCGTCAGCGTCAACGTAAAGGTCGAGGACGATTTGAGCCGAGAATATCAGACGACTTCCGTCGCCCCCGTCAAGGAGAAAGTCGCGGCGTACAAGACTGCCGCGGAAGCCATCGCGACGGCGGACGATTACGACGCGGCGATGGCGCTTAGAGAAGAAGCGCTGACTGCGGCAAATGCGCTCCGCGCGAGAGAAAAAGCGGAACAGACGGAAGCGATCATGGCTGTCGACGAGGCTCTGGCCGCCGATCCTGCCATCGTCGCCGTCGTGAAAAAGGCGGTGCAGGATAAAATCGACGCGGCGACGGCGGCTTTCGACGCGTTCAAGACGGAAAGCAATTTGACGGACGAATCGTATCAGGCGGCTGTGGCGTTGATCCAAACGGCAAAGATAGAGTACGAGGACAGAAAAGCCATGCTGGACGAGGCGGCGCAGACGGAACTCGACGAAGCGTTTGCCGAACTCGACTACGCCAAAAATTATTATAAGGCGCTTCAATGGGTAGTAGGCTACGAAAAAGCGGTCGCTGCCATCGACCCCGAAGCGGCGACGGTCGGCGACGACATCGCGGCGGTGAAGGCGATGAAGAACGCCTTGGCGGGAAGTTCCACCGAAACGCTGATCAACGGTATGAACGAAACGGATAAGGCGGCGATAAGCGCCCGCATCGCGGCGGCGGACACGGCTCTTGCGGCGGCGGAAGAAGCCGCCTCCTCGGCGGTGAAAGAATCCTATCTTACGGCTCTCGAAACGGCTCTCGAAAAGGATTTGGTCACTTCGTATGCTAATATTCAATCGGCGTTCGCCGCTTTGGATAACCTCAAAGAAAACGTCGCCATCGTAGAGGCAGACGGGACGCTCTATACGCGCTATACGACGGCGGTGGAAACGCTGTATAAGGCTTTGGAAGATTTTGTTTCCGGAGCGATCACCGATCTTTCCCAAAGTTTGGACGGGGAATTTCCTACGCTCGATTCCTTCCTGCAAGTGAGATCGGCGTATAACCAAATTGTGCTCGATTTATTGGACGAGGAGCGGGAAGATTATACGAAGATCGTGGAGGCGCACGAAGCGCTCACCGCGAAATTGCAGGCAAATTTGTGGTATAACTTCTCGCAGACGGGGCTTTCCACCGTGGAGCAGAACGACACGGGCGTATATTTCGAAATGACCGCGAAATTCCCCGCGCGCATCAATTATAACGAAAAGCTCAATATGGCGACGGGGATCACCGCGGAAATAGAGTTTACGAATATCGCGTACTATAACGGCGATAAGACGGAGTCGGGCGCGTCCAAGGGCGCGAACAACATTTCCATCAACTTCCTTTCCGCTCCCGATTCGTATAAATCCATGGCTTCGGGACTGAACATCATCATTTGGCTGTTCGAACAGGAATCCTCCGTGGATATCGTCAACGCGCGGGATCAGAGCGTGGCGCACGGCGTCCTTTCCACCCCCATCAACGGCGGCAAACTCACCATTTCGGTAGTTCACGGAATGTACGAGGATTTTGCGGCGGGAGAAAGCTATAAGGCGTATATCATCACTATCAACGGTCAGGAGATCGTCCTTGCCGACGCGCTCGCGGAGTCGAACGGCATGGAGATTTCCGACGAATGCTATTTCTCCTTCGGTTCGTTCGCGGACTATACGGCGGATCCCAACTGCTTCACGCTCCTGAGCGTCAACGATACGAAATTTGCCAAACAAACGCCCGCGCCCGGTCCGGATTCTTCCTCTTCTTCCTCTTCTGCTTCCGGCGAAGAAACGTCTTCTTCGGAAAACAGCAGTCAGGGCGGCTCTTCGGCTTCGGGCGGCGGCTGCAACGGCTGCGGCAGCATCATGACGGGCGGCATCGCGGGTATCGCGGCTGTCGGCGCGGCGGTTTCCATGATCCTGACGGGCAAAAAGAGAAAGAAGGACTAACCGGGTCCTTTGCTTGCTCGGGATAATAAAGGAGGAGAAACGGGCGCGACGCGTTGCCGTTTCTCCTCACTGTAAAATCGGGAAACAAGGGATACGGGAAACGAAATCTGTTTTCCGTATCCTGCGTCCTGGAAAGGAATCAAAGATATGTTCGGATTGGATAAAGACAAAAATTTCTGCGAATGGGAGTACGACGTGGATAAAGAGCCGTTGCTGGCGGCTCTGTTCACGACGGGAAACGGGTATATGGGGGTGCGCGGCAGCTTCGAGGAGTTCGGTTCCCTGCGCGTGCAGGGCGCTTTTGTCCGCGGCTATATCGACGAGATCATAGAGGTCTGCGAGCCGTTTGCCAATAACGAGTACATGAAGAAATACTATCTCGACGAGGAAGCGCTGAAAAGCTTTGAAAAACAGGATTCCTGCGTGAATATGCACGACTTTCTCACTATCCGGATCGTTGTGGGCGGCTGCGTCTTCTATCCGTGGGAAGGAAAACTTCTTTCCTGGACGCGTTTTCTCGATCCTTCGCGGGGCGTATATACCCGCCGCGCGGTTTGGGAAGACGAAAGGGGAAGAAAGACGCGGCTCGAATTCGTCAGATTCGCCTCCTTCGAAACTCAGCACCTCTATTGTCAGCGCGTGACGGCGACTCCCTTGAATCATTCGGAGCCGGTGGAACTGATCTCCGCGGTGGATACTCTCCGCAAGACGGGCGGGCAGATCGTCACCGCGTCGGACGAAACGAAAATCGAGGGAGATAGCATAACTCATCGCTTCCATGCCCTCAACAAATACAAATTCGCGGCGGAATATTTCGTCAAAAACAACTTTCCCGAGGGAGAACTTTTCCCCTATGAGGAAAACGGCGTCGTCGGAATCCGCTGCGCCGCGAAACAAGCGGAAAGCTACACTTTGGAAAAGTTCACTTTCGTGGCGACGGAGCGGGATTGCGAAGAGCCTTTGCATTCGTTCGTTTCAAAAAGCTGCGCTTCTCTCGATTTTTCCTTTGCCGAACGCTTGTCGGCGCATGAAAGGGCGTATCGGGCGTATTTCGAACCGATGGATATCCGCATCGAAGGGGACGACGAGGCGGACGGATATCTGCGTTTTGCTTCCTATCATACGGCGATTTCCGCGCCTATGCACGACAGCGTGCACGGCATTTCCGCCAAGGGGCTTACGGGGGAGAGGTATAACCAGTTCGTCTGGTGGGATTCGGAGATCCACCAGCTTCCCTTTTTCCTCGCCGCGGCGCCCGCAACGGCAAAAAATCTGTTGATGTACCGCTATCGGATGCTTCCAAGATCGAGGGAAAACGCCGCCGCCGCGGGAATGAAGGGGGCAAAATACGCGTTCTGTTCCTCCGTCGAGGGCGACGAACGGGTGTGGAAATACGTGCGCCATCCCTTTATGCAGGTACATATCAATTCCGATGTGCCGATGGGCGTTCTGCATTACTATTTCGCTACGGGCGACGAGCGTTTTTTAAGGGACTGCGGAATGGAAATGATGCTCGAATGTCTGCGCTTTTGGACGAGTCGTGTGACGAAGAAAAACGGCCGTCATGAAATTTTGCGGGTGACGGGCACGGACGAACATCACCCTTACGTGGACAACGACGCCTACACCAATTACTGCGTGCAATATCTCTTCAAGGAATTTCTCTTTCTCGCGGAGGAGCTTTCGTATCCTTTGGAAAAGGAAGAAAAGAGCCTCTTTTGCGAGATCGCGGAAAAGCTGTATCTGCCTCAATCGCAGTGCGGCCTGATTCCTCAGTTCGACGGTTACTTTTCCCTTTCGCGGACGCTGGAAGAGGCGGGCGGCGGCTCCTTAAAACAATTTCAGATGAAAAAGAGCGGACTGTATCACAAGAGTCAGGTCATCAAACAGCCGGACGTCATGCTGCTCTATACGCTGGCGGACGTGGGGCTGGAAGAGAACGGCTACGCCGTCAATTGGGACTATTATGAACGGATGTGCGAAACTAGCTCTTCTCTGACCTTTCCCGTCCACGCCATCGCGGCGGCGGATAACGGCAGAATGCTCTCCTTTTACGAGTATTTCATGAAGACCTTAAAGATCGACGTGGACGACATTCACGGCGTAGGGTGGCAGGGCGTGCACAGCGGCTGCCTTGCGGGGGGCTATCTCTCCGTGCTCCGCGGCGTATTCGGCGTCCGCACGCGGAAAGAGTGTCTGGAACTTCGTCCCAATCCCATGCCTTTTTGGAAAAAGATAGAGATGCGGACTTTTTATCGGGGGCGGCTCGTCGGCTTGACTGCGGAAGGGGAAAAGTTTTCCCTGGCGCTTTTGAAGGGCTCGCCTTTCCCTGTCCGCTTCGACGGCGAAGAGTTTTTGCTGAAAGGGAAAAAAGAAAAAATATGCGGCTTCGGTCGGGGAGGAAAATCATGAAACTTTTTCAAAGAAGCGCAGCGTGCGTTGCCGCCGCGTTCGTCCTGGCGGCGCTCGGCGCCTGCGGCGGAGAAAATACGGACGGGAAGGAAAGCGGAAGCGTTCCGTCCTCGTCGGAAGAAACGACCGAAAAGGCGGATACTCTGGTGAAAAATTTTTGGGATTCGGACGTCATGTACGACGAAACGGTGATCTTGGTGGCGGAAACGGACGAAGGCGGGGAGATCGTTTCCCTTCCCGCGGGCAACCTGCTCTTTAAAGCGGACGAAATACTCGAAGTCAAGCAATATTTTCATGCCGACAACGCGGGCGTCGTTTCTTTTAAACAGGGTGTGGATTACGAGTACGCCGACGGCAGAATCACCGCCAAGGGGACGTTGAAGGAGGACATCGAGGGCAAAAAGACCTCGGTGGAAACCTCTATGCCGTATATCACCGACCGTCAATGGAAAGGTCTGGACGTCTTTCCGGGCTGCGGGACGACGAACACGGGGATTCCCTCGTCCGAAGGGGATTGGCAGATTCCCTATACGGAAAGCTATCAAATCGTGCAGATGCAGATTTCCGTCACCTACCGCCATACGGAGAAGTGGACGAAATCCGTACCCGCCTATCAGGGCGAAACGCTTTCCCGCGTCGTTTCGAAATTAAAACGGAAGGAAAAAACGGAAATTCTCATCTTCGGTGACAGCATTTCCACAGGCTCCAATTCCAGCAGTATTCTCGGCATCGCGCCGAATCTGCAACCCTGGTATGAACTGATGAGAGAAAATCTCGCCCGACGTTACGGCGCCGAGGTATCTCTCACCAATAAATCGATGGGCGGATGGACGAGCGCGCAGGGAGTCAGCGACGCGGAAAACGAGGGCTGGGTCAAAGGGCAGCTCGTCAAACAGACGGGGCTTCCCAAGCTTCTCGAAACGGAGCTTTCGACTTATTCCCCTGATTTGGCGATCATCGGCTTCGGCATGAACGACGCCACTTTAAATATCGGACTCAACGCTTACGCCAATAATATCAAAAAAATGATCGACTGTATCCGCGCGCGCAACGCCGACTGCGATATCATTCTTCTCGGCACCATGCTCGCCAATCCTCAGGCAAAGGATCAGAGCAAAAATCAGAAGGAGTATTCCGCGCTGAACGTCAAGATCGCGCAGCTTTACGAGCACGTTGCCTGCGTGGACGTCGGCGCCATGCATCAGGACATTTTGGACAGCGGCAAGAAATACATGGACATCACGGGCAATAACGTCAATCATCCCAACGACTTTATGGCGCGCGTCTACGCGATGAATCTCCTTTCCGCTTTGGTGGAGTCATGAGTACGCGGATAAAAAAGGCTTCGCTGCTGTTGTCTGCGGCATTGGCGGCGGTTTTGCTCTGCGGCTGTTTCGCGGGCGGCGCAGGCGGCTCGGACGAATCGGGCGCCGCACACGCTTCTTCTTCGGAAAGCGTCGCTTCGGGAACTTCCGCCGGCGAAGCCGAACTTCCCGAAGAAAACAACTATTTGAAAGACACTTCTTTTGAAAAAGGCTTTCGCGTCTATAAGACGACGGAAGGCGTGGGGGACTTTCACGCCCTTCCTCTCGAAACCTCTCTTTCGAACGTGCAGCCCGATTGGACCTTGGCGCAGTGGGCGAGCAAATACGATATAATCGGCGCGCAGCGCACGGCGGCGTTCGGAGAAGTGAGTTTTGTATGCGGCGAAACCTCTCCTCCCGCCAAGCGGGTGGACGTCAACACCCGCGCGGGGAACATCTCGCTGGAACTCAATGCGGAAACGGAATACGAAAGGGATCGTTTGAACGGCGAACAGTGGCCGCAGCTGTTCATCGGGCAGGATTGGGCGGGAGAGGAACTCTTGCGCATTGCGGATATGCAGTCGCTCGTTTTGCGTATGGATTACGAAGTGACGAAGATAGAGGACAAATCCTACTCCGAGCCTAATCCCGGACTGCACTGCGCGCAGTTCGTCTGGTACGTCACCTTGCAGAACCGAAACGCGGACAGCGCGGATTTCGGCAAATACGTGTGGTTCGGCTTGAACTTGTTTGACAACCGCATGGCGGGCAGCGTCAGCGACGGCTTCGCGGCGCAGGACGGCGGCAAGGAGCAGAACACGGGCGCGTTTATTTATCAGCCCTCCTCGGCCGTTTGGTCGGATGACGGCCGCGTGCCGTCGGCGGGAGCGGAAAAAGAGGTCCGCTTTGATATCGTGGAAGAGGCGCGGACGGCGTATGAACTCGCCGTGGAGAGAAACTTTCTTGGCTCCACCCGCTTTGAGGATCTCTATATCGGCTCCACAAACCTCGGCTTTGAAGTGACGGGAACATACAATATTGCCGCGAAAATCGGCAATCTCGGGATCGTGTGGCGGGAAAAGGCGCAAACGCTGCCCCCGCAGAACAAACAATAAAGATAGGTCAAAGGAGGAACTATTCATGAGGGGAAAAAGACTAAGGAATCTCGTCGGCTGCCTTTCCGCCGCGGCTCTGCTTGCGGCGGGGCTTCAACTCGGGAATACGGAAATAAAAGGGCAGACCGCAGTGACTTTCGCGGAAGAAAGCACGGGACAGGTATTCGATGAGAAACATATTGCGCTCACCCTAGCCGCGATTACCGACCCGCATATCGGGTATGGAAGGAATGAGGAAATTTTCGACAATACGCTCGAAGTACTGAGCGAGTTTGCGCCTCAGGGTATCGACGTATTTCTCTCCGCGGGCGACAACACGCAGGACGGGAAAAAAGCGCAGGTGGATACGTTCATGGGCGTACTGCGCAAGCACTACGATTTGACGCAGGTTCCCGCCGTCGTCGCGCACGGCAATCACGATACGTATTGGTCGGGCTGCATGACGACGGATGAATTTTACGACGCTTTCGGGGAGGATATGTATACTTTCGATGTGGATAAAGAGAGCGCCAAAAAGGGAAACCGTCACATCGTCTTTAACGGCTATCATTTTCTGACGGTGCAGATTCAGACGTTTATGCCCAATTATAACAATCTTTCGTCGGAAACGAGCGCATGGCTGAGGACGACGCTCGCCAAAATCGACAAAGAAGCGCCGGGAAAGCCCATTTTCATCTCCTGCCATTCTCCGCAGATGAATACGATATACGGCAGCTATGAAAGCGACGAAACGGGTACCTGGGGCGCGTCCAAGGATTTCGACGCCATTCTCAACAACTACCCGCAGGCGTTTTTAATCAGCGGTCACACCCATTACGCCAATAACAACGAATTGTCGATTATGCAGACGGGCTATACGAGCTTTACGCCCGGCGGCTCGTCCGACGTTGCGGCGAATAAAGATACGGTGGAAACGGCGAGCGGCAATATGCCCGACGCGCGCTCTCGTTCTCAGGGCACGATCGTCGAAGTGGACGAAAACGACAACGTGCGCATCACCCGCATCGATTTCGTCAAGAGAAAACAGATAAAGGACGTGTGGATAGTCCCCGCGCCCAAAGCGGATAAATCCCACCTCGCTTATTATACGGCGGCGCGCGCGGATAAAAACCACGCCCCTTTCTTCGGCTCTGCCGCCTCTATGGAACTTGTCCCCTCGGGCACGGATAAGGTGAGGATAGACTTTTCCAAGGCGTTCGACGACGACATGGTATACAGCTATACGATCACGCTGAAAAATGCGGGCGGCACCGCTTTAAGCTCCGTATCCACCCTTTCGCCCTGGATAGACTATCCCGATCTTCGTGAGATTCCCGACACGCTTTCCTATACCTTCACGGGGCTTACGCTTACGTATCCGTGCACGGTGGAGATTGTCGCCAAAGATTGCTGGGGCGCGGAGAGTCCCGCGTTTTCCAAAACTTTTGAGGATCCCACGGAAAAGGACATCGCCGCGGCGGCGGAGTTCGATAAGAAGCTGGAAGCGCTGGGCGAGGTCACGCAGGATTCGTACGAGCAGATTTTCGCACTGAGAAAGGAGTACAACGCGATGAGCTATTCCCGCAGGGCGCGCGTTTCCAAATATTCCGTCCTGCAAGCGGCGGAGAACAAATATTATCGGACGTGGTGCGTTTCGGACGAGATTAAAAACAACGCCTTGAAAAAGGATTCGTATTATACTCTCATCCCTTCTTCGACGAGGGGAAAGCTCGAAGATTCCGACTTTTGCGGCGTGCGGGTGAGCTGGACGGGCGCCACGATGAATAATGCGGTCGGCGTCAACCGCACTTTCGATATGGACGGACTCACGCTCTGTTTCGGCGGACTGGAATTCCAAGGGGATTCCAAGATACTCGGCTTTATGTTTTCTTCCGCTCCCAAAGATAAATACACGGAAAACGAGAATTTGCTCGTGTATATCGATTTCGAGGAAGGCAAGCTCTATTTGGCGAACGGAAAGCAAAGCTCTCTCTTAGGCTCTGCAGACTGCTTGAAATACGACAACGCGGTGAGGCGTCCCTTCCAATTGAAAACGGTGAGGAAAGGGGAGGGATTCGAATTAAAGATCTCCGTGTACGGCTTTGAAGAGGCGGCGTTTTCTATTCCTTCCTCCGCCGTGTACGGAAGCGAGCACCTTACCGATACTTCCGCCGTGTACTTCTCCGTCACTCCGTGGGCAAAATCCGTTTCGGGGGAAATGGAGATTTACGCGGTCTATCAGGCGCAGTCAACGCCGATTCCTCCCGATGATTCGTCCGCGTCCGATTCGAAAACTTCGGAAAATTCCCAAGGCGGAAACGCGGGCTGTTCGGGATGCGGTTCGGCGGCAGGCGCGGCGATTCTTCCCGCGGCGGCGCTCGCGTTCTTTGTATTGAAAAAGAAAAAATAAAGGGGCAGGGAAGCGGCGAATCGGAAATTTGCCGAAAAAATTACCATGTTTGAAAAAGCCAAATGGACGGCGTATCCCTTTTTCGCGGCGCCTCTGATTATTAAAAAATTTACGGGAAAAGCGGGAAACGCGACTCTTGCCGTCTGCGGTTTGGGCTGGTACGAGGTCTATCTCAACGGCGTCCGCGTCAACGAAGGGGAGTTTTTTCAACCCGCGCAGTCCGACTATCACGAACGGAATTTAAAAACTCTCCTCTATCCCGTGACGGGCACTTTTTCGCATCGCATCTACTACAACGTTTTCGAAGTGGGAGAATACGTCCGCGAAGGCGAGAATGAACTGAGAATCCTTCTCGGCAACGGCTGGTATCGCCAGCGCGTCCGCCGCTGCGAGGGGGATACCTCCTATTCCGATTCTTTGAAGCTCCTTTTCGAATTGACGCTTTCGAATGGCGAAAAAGTGTTTTCCGACGGCACGCTCGTCTATCGGGACAGTTTTATCAAGGAAAACAATCTCTATGCGGGCGAAATCCGGGATATGCGCTTTCGGACGGAGAAAGAGGAACGGGCGGAGGAGATTCCCACGCCCTCCGCACGCCTGCTGTTGCAGACGTGTCCGCCCGATGAAATTTACGATACGCGCCCGTGTAAGCCGATGGGGAACGGGATTTACGACGCGGGTCTAAACGGCGCGGGACGCTTGCAATTCGTCGCCGACCGCGACAGCGAAAGGATCGTCGTCCGCTACGCCGAGGAGTTGTATCCCGACGGAACTTTGGATTTTTCGACGACGGCTTTGGGCACTTCCCTGATCCAAAAGGACGAATTTTTAAACGTGACGAGGGGACAGACTCTCACCACCTCCTTCACCTGGCACGGCTTCCGCTACGCGCAGATAGAAGGCGGGGCGCAGGCGAAGGACGTCAGAGCGGAATATATCGCCACGAGGCTCCCGTTGATCGGGCGTTTCGAGAGCAGCGAGCCCATGCTGAACTGGCTGTACGAAACGGCGGCGCGTACCATTCGTTCGAACGTTCACGGGGGTGTCCCGTCCGATTGTCCTCACCGCGAAAGATTGGGCTATACGGCGGACGGTCAGCTCGCCGCGGAAACGGCGCTCTGGATCTTCGACGCCGAAAAAGTATATTTAAAATGGCTCGGGGATATTCTCGACGGTCAGGAAGCGGACGGACATATTCAGCATACCGCCCCTTTCGAAGGCGGGGGCGGCGGACCTGCGGGCTGGGGCGGAGCGGTCGTGCTGTTGCCCTATAAGCTCTATTTGATGACGGGGAATCTTTCCGCGGCGCAGGAGGCTTTTTCCGCGATGGAAAGCTGGTGCCGCTTCACCCTCTCCGCACTCGACAACGGGTTGATTTGCAGCGAACGAGAGGGCGGTTGGTGTCTGGGAGAATGGTGCGCGCCCGCGAAGCTCTGCTTGGAGGAACCCTTTGTCAACACCTGCCTTTTTGTACGCATACTCGATTTTTTCGAGGTGCTCTGTATGCTTTTAAAACGCGAATTTCTCTTTTCCGACGCCCGCCGCGCTTGTCGGGAGGGAATCTTGACTCGCTATTACGACCCGGCTAAGGACTGCTTCGGCGGCGGAAAACAGGGCGCGGATTTGTTTGCGTTTGCCGCGGGGCTGGGCAGCGAGAGGGCAAAGCGCCGCGCCGAGAAATATTATCGGACGCATCCCGTCGATACGGGCATTTTCGGCACGGAGCTCTTATTCGATTTTTTGGCGGAAAGGAAACGGGAAGACGTTATTTTCAAGCTGTTTACGGATAGGGAGTACCCTTCTTACGGCTATATGCGCGAACGGGGCGCCACGACGTTTTGGGAAACTTGGCGGGGAGATGACGCGGTTTCTCACAATCATCCGATGTTTTCCGCTCCTGTCAAGCACCTCTTTGTTTCCTTTTTGGGAATCCATCCGATTCCCGCGGAAAAGCGGGTGTTGATCTGCCCCCGCTATGCGGGCGTTCAAAGCTGCCGCGGAAAGGTGCGCCTGTTCGGACAGGAAATAGAAGTGGAAGAGGAATTTGCCGACGGCGCGCTCTCCCGCGTTTCCGTCCTTTTGCCCGCCCGCGCGGAAGGCGTAAGCGTGGAGATAAAAATAGGGCGCAAAAAATATTCGGTGCGGGACGGCTGCTTTACTTTACGGAAAAACAGAGAAAATCAGATAACTTCCGTTTAGATAAATTCCATATCGCAACGGAAAAGCGAACGAGAGAAAACTTGCCGAAATTTCTTTCGGCAAGCCTTTTTTATTTAAAAATTTCTTACGCAAAGTGAGCTCGACCGCCGACAATACATAGTCATAAGAGTTATATAAAAAGGGTTTACTCGATTCCTTGTAAAATAAGAGCTTTTATTAAGAGGAGAAAAAGATATGAAATTGATCACGACTTCCCGAGAGGGCGGAAAATGGCAGGAAAGGGAGTTTGTCTTTGCGGGAGGCATAAAGAGCGGCATTCCGCTGATCATAGTGGACGAAACGCAGACCTATCAGACGCACATGGGATTCGGCGCGGCGTTTACGGAAGCGGCGGCGCTGACGCTTCGGGAGGCGGGCGCAAAGCGGGAAGAGGTGATCCGCGCCTGTTTCGGAAAAGAGGGACTGCGCTATCGCCTCGGGCGCGTGCCTATTCATAGTTGCGATTTCAGTACGGGACTTTGGACGTATGCGCGGGAAAACGACAGGGAACTTGCGTCTTTCGATCTCTCGCACGACGACGCGCTCCTCGTTCCGCTCATAAAGGATTGCAAGAAAGAATGCGGGGAGTTATTTTTGATGGCGTCCCCGTGGAGTCCGCCCGCTTGGATGAAGGAAAACGGCAGTATGCTGCACGGCGGAAAATTGAAGAGGGATTGTTATTCCGTCTGGGCGGACTACTTCGTAAAATATATTTTGGAAATGGAAAAGCGCGGCCTGAAAATAGACGTCGTGAGCGTACAGAACGAAACGGAAGCCGTACAGGTATGGGAATCGTGCGTGTATACGGCGGAGGAAGAAGCGGCGTTCGTCAAAGTGCTCCACAAAGCGTTCGAAAGAGCGGGAATAGCCGCGAAAATCGCGGTGGTGGACCATAACCGCGACGTCGTGGTAAACAGGTGCCTGAAAGAATTTGCCGACGAAGAGGTGCGGTCCGCGGTTTGGGGAATCGCCTATCATTGGTATTGTTCGGAGCGCAGCGAAAATCTTTCCCTCCTGCACGCCCTGTATCCCGAAAAGCATATTTTTCTCAGCGAGTGCTCGGTGGAGCTGGGCGGGGAAGAGATCGGCGACTGGACCCACGCGGAGAGATACGGGCGCCAGATCATACGCGATTTCAATCACGGCAGCGAAGGCTGGATCGATTGGAATCTGGCTCTCGACGAGCAAGGCGGGCCGAATCATGTGGGCAACTACTGCGAAGCCCCCGTGATGTATCATCGAAAAAGGGGCGAAGTTCTCTATCAACCGAGCTATTATTATATCGGTCACTTTTCGAGATTTATAGAAAAGGGCGCGAAGCGGATTTTCTGTGAAACGGATACGGACAAGAAACTGTACGCCGTCGCCTATAAAAATCCGAACGGGACTCTCGTCTGCGCAATTCAAAACGAGGAGAGTGAGCAGGAGATCAACCTCGTCGTAAACGGAAATCCCGCGCGCCTTACGCTTCCCGCGCATTCCATTCAGACGCTTTTGACCGAAAGTTCCAAAGAGCGCAAGGAAAGATAGAAAAGCCTTTTGCGCGGTTTAAAAAGCGCCGTTTTATCGGAAAAATAAGAAATGGTTTTCGCGGGCTTGAATTTTCGCGGAAAGGTAACAGACGCCGCGGACGGGAAATTTCCGACAACTCCCGAAAATTTAACGTAACGAAAAACGGGCGGTCTTTTGCGGCTGTCCGTTTTTGCTGTTTGCGGCTATAAACCGAAAGAAAGCGAAATTAAGACTCTCGCGGTAAGAAAAGGCAAAAAATCTTTCGCGCCGCTCGGGGCATAATATTCGGCTGCTTTTCCTCCGTCCGCGCGCCGCCTTTTTCTGTTTAAGAGCCGCTTGGCGAAATCTTTAAATGGATAGGAAATTTTTACTTGCTTTTAGAGCGCGGGATATGGTAAAATACTCCTAAGGTACAAAACTTTGAGCGGAATAAAAGGAAGGAATTTGGGGGAAAACGAATATGTATAATTATGACCACGAAATAGAGATGCCTAAGGACAAAGCGCTGCGTAAGTTTTTATGGGACGACTATTTTCATGACAGCGCTGTCCGATCGATCGCTTTTGAGGAAAAAGGCGTGTTGCGCATTACTTTGGTTTCGTGTCTGGATCAAGAGGAGGCTTATGCAAGGATAAAGGGCACGGAGGCGGAAAAGAGAGAATATTTAATAGAGAATGAAGATAAATTCGTCTATTATTTATACTTCGAAAACGTTTTTCATTTTTCTCTGCAAAGCGCGGTGGATTGGACGGAATATATCAACGGGCGTTTTAAAGACAGCGCCTGCCTTAGAATTATGCAGACCTGGACGTCCGCGCCCCTGTATCATCTGCGTATGCAGTTTGCGGACGGATTTTGCGACATCGTATTTAAAAGCTTTAAGATCAGAAAGAAAATCGGCAGGATCAATTATCGCCGCCGCGAAGAAATCGGCACAACCTCCTCTCTTCCCATGGACAGCCATTATTTTTCCTCAAAAGAGTCCAAGATCCGCATAGGGGAGGGCGAAGAAAATTATTTTCACAGGACGGCAAACTTTGAAAAATACCTTGCGCAAGCCGAAAACGGAGAAGATTTTGATCGTTTTATCGCCATGACGGTACTCTACGAAAAGAAATACGAAAATTTATTGGCAATTGCGCGCAAAAATCTGATTTTGGATCCCGCATGGATGGATTCGGGCGTATATGCCGCCTATCTTTTAGGGAAACTCGGAACGAAAGAGGATATTCGTAAGTTATACGAATATCATGCCTTTTTAAACAAAACGAATGCGGGCGAAAAAGATTATCCCTATAACACTTTTTCGGAAAGGACGGTGCTGGATTCCATCGAGATGTTATCTCTGAAAGCGGAAGAGAACGAAAAATAAAGAGGGTCGGAAAATTTTTAGCGGTCTTAAAAAGTCTGATACGGAAAAGGAATCCGAATGAGAGTATTAACGGAAAAAGAGAAGAAACTCAACGTCATACGGCTGATCCTCTGCGCGGTATGCCTGTCCGCCATGGGGATACTCGGCGTTTACAATCTGACGCGGCTGCGCTTTCCTGCGGCGAAAACTTCGGACGCGGCAAGCGCGGCGTTTATCTATGTTACCACGGCGCTTCCGTTTCTGCTGTTCTCCGTGTTAGCGGCGGCGAAAAAATCTCTGCGAAAAGCCGCGCCCGTCTTGCTCATATTCGCCTTGTCTTACGTCGTCCGAATCGGTTTTGCCGATTTTAAGAGCATAGACTATACGGAATTTCTCTCGAAATGGGTGGAAGAGTACCGCCAAATGCCGCTTGGGGAATGTTTTACAAAGCAGGTGGGCAATTATCCGCCCCTTTATAATTATTTTCTCATTCTCTTTTCCCGCCTGCCCGTCAGCGATCTCTATCTTATCAAGACGCTGTCTTTTTACGGAGAAGTCGTCACCGCGGTGTTTGCCGTAAAGATCATCGCCGCCGTGAAAAGGGAGTCTTTCGATTGGCTGTGGCTGGGAATCCTCTTGCTGATGCCCGTGTATATGACCAATTCAAGCCAATGGGGGCAGTGCGACACGCTGTACGTCATGTGCGCAGTCGCGGGAATTTATTTTGCGCTTTGCCGCAAGTCCCTTTTGTGCTGCGCCCTCATGGGGTTGGGGCTTGCGTTTAAGATGCAGGTGATCCTCCTCTATCCCGTCTGTCTGATTCTGCTTCTCGTCAAAGACGAAGACGGGAGAAAATATCTGCGCTGGCGGGACATTTGGATCGCCCCGCTCGTCTTTTTTGTCGTCAGCGGCATCCCCGTATTCTTCGGCGGAAGCTTTTTTAAGAGCATCGAGGTCTTTTTCAATCAAATGACGGCGGGAAACGGCGCGAAGGATCTCAACGGGCATTGTCCGAATCTTTTGCTCCCGTTCATCGGCGTTCCCAAAGATTGGGCGGTGTACTACGTCATTCTGGCGTTTTTTCTCCTTGTCACCGCAGCCGTGGATACCTTTGTCGTCGTGCACGCGCTGAAATCTTCCCGTTTTATTCTTTCCCGGGAAAAAATAGTGTTTCTCTGCGTGTTTTTGCCGCTCGTTTCCGTATTTTTCATGCCGAAAATGCTGGATAGATTTTTCTATCTCGCGGAAATTTTCTCGTTTGTCTATTTTGCAATCAGGAAAGACAAAAATTCCCTTACGGCGTACATCGCTTTGGAAACGGGCGTCTGGATGATGTATGTGCGTTTTCTTTTAAGGACGCATCCCGTCGCGTGGTGCCTTTCTCCGCTGTTTACGTTCGCCGCGGTCATCTGGCAGACGACGCGCTTTTTCGAATATTTCCCTCCGCTCGAAAAATGGAAACGGAAAAAGAAAGCAGAGTCCTCCTCTCCCCAATGAAAATCGTTTTCCGAAAGCCCCGCATTCTCGGGGCTTTTTATATACAACAATCTCGGCGGTATTCTTTTTCTTTGAAAACATATTTTTAAGCGCATCGCCTTCCTACCCAACGAAAAAACGTAAAAATTTCCGCGTCGACGGAACGCCGCACGGCAAGGACAAGGTTCGCTTTTTGCCTGTGCGCACAAAACGAAAAAAATTTCGAAAATCTCTTGACAAACGCATATTGTTGTGCTATATTTAATACAGATAATACAGATTGCGACGGTATTATTAAAAAACGAAGAAAGGAAAAGGCTATGGAAACGCGCTCGAAGGGGAAATTGAACGTATATCAAAGCATCGTTGCCGAGTATAAAAAGCTGATGGAACTCGGCGCGATCGTATACGGAGAAAAGCTGCCTTCCTGCCGGGCGCTCGCTTTGGAGCGTGGGATCAACCCCAACACGGTGGAAAAAGCGTATTCGGCGCTGGAAAAAGAGGGGTATATCCGTATCCTGCCCAAAAAGGGCGCCTATGCCGATTACGCGGATGCGGACGAGAAAAAGCGGCTGGAAGAGGTAAAAAAACAGCTTATGCTTTTCAAGACTTCGGGCGTGACGCGCGCGGAAATAGAGAGAGCGGCGGACGAGGTGTATGCCGAATCGTCGTCAGAACTTTAAAACTTTCAAGGATAGCGGCAAAAAAACGCGGCTCCGCAAGAGGGGAGGATAGAAAATCGCAATGATAGAAATTAAGAATCTCAGCAAAAGTTACGGGAAAACGTCCGTGCTGGAAAAAGTGAATCTGACCGTATCCGAAGGCTCTGTATTCGGATTGGTAGGCATCAACGGCGCGGGAAAATCGACGCTGTTAAGACTGATCTCGGGCGTATTGAAGCCGAACGAAGGGGAAATTTTCGTGGACGGAGAACCTGTATACGAAAACGAGAAAGCGAAAGGCAAGATGTTCTTTTTGCCCGACGATCCCTATTATACGCCCAATATCAACAGCAAGGGACTGGCGGAACTCTATAAGACCTTTTACGATTTTAACGAGGAAACATACGCGCAGTATCTCGATAAATTCAAACTCAGCGCCAAAGCGCCCATCCGCAATTTTTCAAAGGGCATGAAGCGTCAGGTATTCGTGTCTTTGGCTCTGGCGGTCAGACCCAAATATCTGCTTTTGGACGAAGCGTTCGACGGGCTTGACCCGCTCGCGCGCATGGTGTTCAAGCGCGGACTTATCGGGCTAGTGGAGGAGAAGGAGAGCGCCGTTATCATTTCCAGCCATTCTCTGCGGGAATTGGAGGACATCTCTGACAGCTACGGACTTTTGGATCATAAGACGATCACCTGTTCGGGCGATCTCGAAAGCGACCTCGAAAAAGTCCATAAATTCCAGGCGGCGTTCGAGGGGGAGATCGACGAAAGTATGCTGAACTTCACGCCCATGTCGTTCAGCAAAACGGGTCGGGTTGTCAAGATCGTGGCGAAGGGGGACGCGGGGGAAATTCTCCGCTGTCTGAACGCTCTCCGACCGTTGTTCGTCGAAGAGATCCCCGTCGATTTTGAGGAATTGTTCGCGTGTGAAGTGGAAAGCAGGGGGTACCTTAAATGATTCGCTATCTGAAATATGAACTGAAAAAAAATTTCTGGACGCTCGTCGTTTTGACGGCGATCGCCGTGATTATTTATGTCGTGACCGTTTCCACCTCGAAACTGTTTTCTACGGGAGGAACATACGGGATTTTCAATCAAGATCCTCAGCTCGGTCTTATCTATACGATTCTCGGAATTTTCTGCGCGGTTGTTCCCGTGCTCATGTACTCCTTTAAGATGAATAAACGCAGCGTAGACGCTTTCTATTCCCTGCCGATAAAAAAGGAAAAGATGTATCTCGTCAAAACCCTGGTGGGGCTGCTTCTCGTTCTGATACCTTATACGATCGCCTACTGGCTGGGCTTTTTGACGATCGCTTTGCGGGAGAATTATTTTCACTTGATATATTATATCCCCGGGTATTTCGGCGGACTTCTCTTCGGCGTATGCCTGTACGGGATATACGCCTTCGCGTTCACCCGCGCCAATCGCGTCGTAGACGGCGTCGTGTTCATGCTGGCGTACACCTTCATCGGATTCCTTATTGTGGCGGGAGGAGGGGAAATATACTATTCTCTCAGCGGTCACAGGAGCGATCTTGCCCTCTCTCACTTCTTCTCGTTCGGCGGATTGATGGCGTTCGAAACGAATATAGCGACTCTGATACAGGAAGGGACAATCAAAACGAACGTCGGGGACCCGACTGCCAGCTGGATGCCGACTTCCGATGTCATCTGGGAGCCGACTATATTTCTCTATCCGATTTTGCTCGCTGCGGTGGGTTATGCGCTCATGTTCCTATTATTAAGGCGGGAAAAGGCGGAGAATGCGGAGCAAAATTCCGATTCCTGGTTCGGTTATCGCGTGATGATTCCCTTATATATCGTTGCGTTTTTTACCTGTATTTCCTATTCTTTGGATATGCTGCCACTTTATATCTGCGTTATCGCCATAGGCGCCGTTATTATGACGATCGTCCACACCCGTAAAATTCTCTTCAATTGGCGCTATTGGGTGATGATCGCCGCTTCCGTCGCCGTCGGACTCGTCCTGCATATAACCTTTCTTTGAATTGCCGTTCCCTTACACGTGTTCAATAAGGCGCGAATATAAAAAGTCATGCAATCTCTTTAAAACGGCGCGGACTTAAAAAAGGTAAAGAACTCCCGCGGGGAATAAGCCCGCGGGAGTCTTTTGGTCTAAATCAAGGTTTCGTATTCGGAATATAGTTCGTCTAAGGCGTTTTTTACCTCTTCCAGCCTCTTGCATTTCTCGTTCAAAAGGGTGTAATTCCCCGTGACTTCGGGCGAGGTCAGCTGCTCGTTGATATCGTTTTCCTCGGATTCCAGAGCGGAAATCGTTTCTTCGATCTCTTTGACCCGCAGCCTTTTTTTTGTTTCGGCGGCGCGTTCCTCCTTGGTGCGGTAACCTGCGTCCTTCTGTTTGGCGGGGGCAGGGGAGCGGCTTGCGCTTTCCGACTTTTCCGCGGCTTCTTTCAAGGCGGTTTTATAGGCATTATATTCCTCATAGCCGCCTTTGAATTCGGTGACGGATCCGTTCGTCAGCTCCACGATTTTATCCGCCAGCGCCTGAATGAAATATCGGTCGTGCGATACGAACAAAACGCTGCCGTCGAACTGTTTTAAGGCTTCTTCCAGACTTTCTCTCGCGGGTAGGTCGAGATGGTTGGTCGGCTCGTCGAGAATGAGAAAATTTCCGTTTTCGCATTCGAAAACGGCGAGGGCAAGTTTTGCCCTCTCTCCGCCCGACAGCATCCGCACTTTTTTGTCCATGTCCTCCGCATCGAGCTTTGCCTGCGCCAGGATATTTCTCACCCGAGTCTGATCCCATAACACGTGCCGCTCCCAAAGTTCGCTGAGAACGGTGTTTTCGGGATTCAGATTGGCGTTTTCCTGATCGTAACAGGCAACTTTTACGAATCTGCCCAATTTTACGGCGGGATTTTTTCCGCGGACGATCTCTTTGACGAGGGTGGATTTACCCGTGCCGTTGTCGCCCACGACGGCGCATTTTTCTCCCCGCATCACGGTGAAGGAAGCGCCTTTTAAAAGCTGTTTTTCACCAGCGAAAAGGTCGAGCGCGGCGACGTCCAATACTTTTTCATACGGTTTTTCGGCATAGGAAAAGAAAAAACGGGGCGGCGAAGGCGGCAGTTTCGGCTTTTCGATGAGTTCCATCTTTTCCAGCTTTTTCACGCGGCTCAGAGCGGATTTCGCCGTGGTGGCGCGCACGAGGTTTTTGTCCACGTAGTCCTGTAAATGCGCGATTTCTTCCTGCTGCTTTTCGTATTCCTTTAAAATCCGCGCGTTCTTTTCGGCTTTTAAAAGCTTGTATTTCGTATAATTCCCCTTGAAGGCGCAAAGCCGTTTGTTTTCCAGCTCGTATATCTCGCGAACGATTTTGTCGAGAAAATACCTGTCGTGAGAAACGGTCAGAATGGCGCCCTTGTACGCGGTGAGATAGTCTTCCAGCCAGAACAGCGTTTTGATGTCGAGATGGTTGGTCGGTTCGTCGAGAATGAGCAGTTCGGGTTCTTCGAGAAGCAGCCGGCAGAGTTTCAGGCGCGTCTTTTCCCCGCCGGACATGGTGGAAATGCGCTGCCCGTAAAATTCCCCGAATCCCATACCGTTCAAAACGGTGCGGATGCGAATCTCGTAATGATAGCTGTCGCGCGCGGCGATCTGCCTGTTTAAGGTTTCGTATTTTCCCGCCAGGGCGCGGTATTCCTGCGAGCCTTCCTTGACGAGCGAAATACTTTTTTCCACCTCCCGAAGCGCCTCGATGGCGCGTATGTCCGCGGCGAAAATGTCTTTCATCTCCTCAAAAACGGTATTGTCCGAGTCGTAACCGCCGTTTTGTGCGAGGTATCCGATCCGAATGCCGTTCTTCTTGAAAATATAGCCGCTTTCAGGCTCCAATTCGGACAATATCAGACGGATGAGGGTGGTTTTTCCCTCGCCGTTTGCGCCGATAAGTCCTACCCTGTCCCCCTCGGACAGTGTGAACGAGATATTTTCGAGAAGGGATGCCCCCGCAAAGCCGAAGGATAGATTTTCGGCAGAAACTAACATGATTTTATCCTCCCGTCAGGTAAAAAAGCGCGTTTTTTTGCGCAAAATAGAAATATGAAATATAATCCTCAATTGGAAAAAATCCGCCTTTTGGAAACGGAGCTTGCCGCCGCCGATCCCGACCGCGCCGCAAAACTCACCCGCGAGATCGTCCGTCTAAAAGCCGCGGCGTTTCACCGCGACGACGATGCGTGACGTTTCGCATTTTCCCGGCAAATAAGGCGTATCGTCCGTTCTTTCTCCCCGCCGCGCCGTATGCCCCCCGTAAGGGCGCGTTTTGTTCCCTTGAAAACCGCCTCGCATGAAACCCTTTCCAGGGAGAAAACTTAAAAATCCCATTTCGGGATATATTTTTCTCCCGACGAGGAACGCTTTTGGAGAAACAGGTTTTCTATGCCCAGCGCAAACGCTTCGTTCAAAACGCTCTCGTATTCCCGCGCGGTCACGGGGCGGCGGAGTTCGGGAAATTTCTCCGTTTCCCCGAAGGGGGTGTATTGGCTCATTAAGCTCAAATACGCCGTAGCGGGCATTTCCCGTTTAAACCATTTCAAAACTTCGAAAGAATCGGCAACGCCCAGCGGCATAAGGAGATGCCGCACGATGATCCCCGACAGCATTTTTCCCTCTCCGTCCATGCGGAGAGGCTTTTTTGCCATAAAAGAGATCGCTTCGCTTGCTCGCTCGAAATAATCTTCCCGCCCCGTATATCGTTTGGATAAAATAGGGGATACGAATTTCATATCGGGCAGATAAATATCCACAAAATCGTCGATAAGCTTTAAAGTATCGACTTTTTCGTAGCCGCTCGAATTGTAAACGACGGGGATTTTCGGCTTATAAAGTTCAAAGGCGGGCAGCAGGTAAGGAACGACGTGAGAGGGCGTCACGAGGGAAATATTCTCCGCGCCGCTGTCTTCCAATTCTTTGAAAATATCCGCGAGCCGCGCGGGAGTGACGGTTTGTCCGCGCCGGGCGCGGGAAACTTCGTAGTTTTGACAAAAGACGCAGCGGAGATTGCAGCCGCAGAAAAAAATCGTTCCGCTTCCTTTGCGAAAGGAAATACAAGGTTCCTCGAAAGGGTGCAGGTAATATTTGGCGATCTTCAACAAAGAAACGCCGCAGGCGCCCGCTTTGCCCGACAGCCTGTCCGCTCCGCATTCCACGGGGCATAAACGACAGCTTTTCAATAAATTTTCTCTTTCGGCAATCCGTTTGTCCATATCATTCATTATAACACGGGCGCCGAAAATTTGCAAGCGCAATGCGGCATAAAGCGCAAAGCCGCATACGAATAAGTTGACAAAAGAGCGGGAAGAGAGTATAATATATAGAATCTCCGAAGGGACAAGTTCGTTTCCGCGGAGAAAATTTGCGGGCAAATCCCAGCCGTCCGCAAACTAACTATGTTAAAAAGAGGATTTTTTACATGAAAAAGTTTTTTACCAGCGAAAGCGTCACGGAGGGGCATCCCGATAAGGTCTGCGATCAGATTTCGGACGGGATTCTCGACGCGATTTTGGCGGAGGACCCGATGGCGCGCACGGCGATAGAATGCTGCGCGGCGTACGATCAGCTCCTCATCATGGGCGAAGTGACCACGACGGCGAAAGTGGACTACGAAGAAACGGCAAGGGCAATCATCAAGCGCATCGGCTATGATTTCGGCTCTTTTGCGTACGACAGATGCAAGATCGTCGTAGCGATTCACGAGCAGTCGCCCGATATTGCGATGGGCGTCAACGCCTCTATCGAAAAGAAGACGAAGGGAGCGGGCAGCGAAGAGGACGCGCTGGGCGCGGGAGATCAGGGAATGATGTTCGGGTATGCCTGCCGCGAAACGGAGGAATTGATGCCTCTGCCCATTTTGCTTTCTCATAAACTCGCGATGCGCCTCACGCGGGTGAGAAAGAGCGGTCTTTTGTCCTATCTGCGGCCGGACGGAAAGACACAGGTGACGGTGGAATACGACGATAAGCGCGCGGTGCGCGTGGACGCGGTGGTGGTTTCTTCCCAGCACGATAAAATGATCTCGCAGGAGCAGCTTCGCGCGGACGTCAAGAAGTATGTGATAGACGAGGTGATTCCCGCGGAATTTCTGGACGAAAATACGAAATTTTACATCAATCCGACGGGCAGATTCGAAATCGGCGGACCGCAGGGCGATTCGGGCTTGACGGGGCGCAAGATCATCGTCGATACTTACGGCGGCAGATGCGCGCACGGCGGCGGCGCATTCTCGGGCAAGGACTGCACCAAAGTGGACAGAAGCGCGGCTTATTTTATCCGTTATATTGCCAAGAATATGGTGGCGGCCGGACTTGCGGACGAAATCGAGATACAGGTCGCCTACGCGATCGGCGTGGCGAATCCCGTTTCCGTGTTCGTGGACAGCTTCGGCACGGGCAGGCTCGCGGACGATCAACTCGCGGACATCGTCAAAAGGGAATTCGACCTGCGCCCTTACGCCATTATCCGCTCGCTGGGATTGAGGAATCCTATTTATTCGAAGACCTCCTCTTACGGCCATTTCGGACGGGACGGCTTTCCTTGGGAGCGCACCGATCGCGCGGAGGATTTGAAAAAATATCTCGCGTGATTGCGACGGAAACGGCGCCCTTCTTGTAGGGATCTTATCTAAGCGGCAAAGGACGGATGCGAAAAGTTCGGAATAATCGGAAATTTTTATATGCAAAAGGCGTGCCAAACGGCGCGCCTTTTCCGATTGCGCGAGTTTCAAGGACAAAAACGTGCTTTTCTGCATATCGTTTCGAGCATCGCTGCCGCGAAAAAATCCTCGCATCCTGCGGGATTTTTTGATTCTCCGCCCCGTTTCGCTTGACAAATGTAAACCGTTGATATAAAATTAGGTTTACATTAATTCAAGGGAAAAAGAAAAAAATGGAAGAAAAAGAGCAGACGAAGGAAAAGGCGGCCCGCGGGAAGAGAATGGCGAAAAGCGCCGCAAGGGAAATCTGTTATACGGCGATGTTCGTGGCGATTATAACGGTATGCGCGTGGATATCGATACCGATCGGAGAAATTCCGATCACGCTGCAAACGATGGGCGTATGCCTGGCGGCGGCTCTTTTGGGTTGGAAGCGGGGCGCGATCGCGACGGCGGTCTACATATTGCTGGGGCTTTGCGGCGTTCCCGTATTTACGGGATTTACGGGCGGGGTCGCCAAGCTCGTTTTGCCGACGGGCGGCTATATCGTGGGCTTTTTGTTCACGGCGCTGATCGTAGGCGCCGCCTCCGATTCTATAAAGATTAAGAACGTTTTGGCGCGCATGGCGTTGCTGGCGGCGGCGATGGCGGTGGGGATAGCGGTGTGTTACGCATTCGGGACGGCGTGGTTTATGGCCCTGTACGCGCGGGCGGAAAAAAGCATCACCTTGGCGGGAGCGCTTTCCCTCTGCGTGGTGCCGTATCTCCTGCCCGATCTCGTGAAAGTTGTTTTTGCGGCGGCGCTCGTGGCGAAATTGAAAAAGTACATGAAGATATAGAACGGAGAAAAGCGAACGGTTTTCGTTCGTTTTTTTATTAAAGCTCTGTATTGGACGCGGGCAATTGTTCAGCAATTTTGTTCTATGTCGTTTTCCAATAATTCCAGGGCGAAAAATAACCCGAATCTCGCGCCCAAAGAGAAGGATTTTTTATTTTCCGTGGAGGAAACACCCCATACGGCGGAGGTGTATTCATTCAGAAGGCCTTTTTGCTCTTCGTTTAAAGCACGGGACAATTTTTCCGAAACGACGCTCAATTCGCCGTAAATTTCATGGCTTTCGGGAAATTTTGCGCGTTCTTCCCATTGGGAGTGTATTTTGCCGTAGAGCATTTCTTCGATCACCGAGATTTTCATAAATTTTTCTCCTTTAAAAATTAATGATTATATGGTATCATAAAACTACCTAATTAAGCAAGAAGTTTTAAGAGAATAAATAGTTTGGTAGTATTTTGTTACCTTATAACTTTTTTTGGTAACTTTCTGCTATAATAGGAGATATGAAAGAACATTTTAAAAATCATTTAAAAGAATTACGAACAGAGAAAGGCTATACGCAGAGGAAATTGGCTGCTATGCTGCATATTTCTCATGTTTCCTATTTGCATTGGGAACAAGGAAAAACCGAACCGAGCATCAACAATATATGTGAATTATGCAAGATTTTCGGAGTATCTGCCGATTATCTTTTGGGATTAGAAGAGGAAACAGAAAAAAAATTTTTCTAAACGTTTAACACTTTTTTCTCGATAAAAAATGCTGATAGTCATATTGACTATAACACTTATGCTCGCCGTTTTGACTAGTTTCAAGTCGTTAGGAATACATTTATGATAAAATAATTTATACTACGGGGATATGACGATGGAAACGAGGATAGAAAAACAAAATAATTTTGCCGTTGCTTTTGGAAAAAATTTGCGGAAATTTCGTATGGGAAGACATTTGACGCAGCAAGAGATTGCAATAAAAATAATGGTGAGTACAAGTACATATGCAAACTGGGAGCAAGGAAGAAGAGAAATAAGTTTATATTATTTAAAGCTTTTAACGGAAGTTTTAAATGTGGATATGAATAGACTGTTTGATTTTAATTAAGCGTAAATTACCTCATATTTTTTCCTTAATAACGAAAGATACAGGGGAAGGAGAAGCGCGTTTCTGTTAGTCAATTTGACTATTTCAAACTTCTTATATTTCTATTATACATAAAATTTCGAGCGCTGTCACGACATATAGGCAACGCCTATTATAAAAAATTCCCCTCTCCGAAAATGCTCGGGGAGGGGTGCTTGTAAGCGCGGCTTTATCACTCGATGTTCAAGTCGGGCGTGGCGTCTATTTCATCGGAAACGTATTTTCCGTTCTTTTTCCTTTGGCGCACACATTCGGACAAAAGGTATTCTATCTGTCCGTTGACGGAGCGGAAATCGTCCTCCGCCCAAGCGGCGATGGCGTCGTACAGCTTGGGGGAGAGGCGAAGGGGGACCTGCTTTTTCTGATTGTCGGTCATCTCAATATAAGCTTCCCGAATTGACGATCGGCTGCGCGTCGTGATTACCGCACAGGACCACCAGAAGATTGGATACCATCGCCGCTTTCCGTTCCTCATCGAGAGTCACTACGTTGTTTTGATTCAGTCTTTCGAGAGCCATTTCCACCATTCCCACGGCGCCGTCCACGATCATCTTTCGCGCGTCGATGATAGCGGAAGCCTGCTGGCGCTGTAACATAACGGCGGCAATTTCGGGTGCGTAAGCGAGATAGGTGATGCGCGCCTCGATAATTTCGATGCCCGCCTCGTTGACTCTTTGCTGTATCTCGTCGCGGATCCTTCCCGCCACCACCTCGCTGGAACCGCGCAGGCTGCCTTCGTCTGCCACGCCGTCGCCCGTCGTATCCACGCCGGGCGCAATATCGTAAGGATAAATGCGCACGATATTTCTCAGTGCGCTGTCGCATTGCAGGGACAGGTACTCCTTGTAATTGTCCACGTTGAACACCGCTTTCGCCGTATCCACGACCTTCCACATCACCGCAATGCCGATCTCCACGGGATTGCCGAGGCAATCGTTGATTTTCTGACGATTGTTGTTCAAAGTCATGATTTTGAGCGAAATTTTCTTGTTCGCCAATTCCGCGGCTTCCGCGCTGTTCGCTTTGGCAGCGGGCAGTAAGGCGCGGGTGTTCACGTCCCCGCTTTGATTGAGTTTCGTTTTCGAGGCGGGATTGACGGCGGTACAGAAGGGGTTTACAAAATAAAATCCTTCTCCTTTCAGCGTCCCCACGTATTTCCCGAATAACGTCAACACGAGCGCCTCCTGCGGTTTGAGGACTTTAAGCCCGGGAATGAGGATCATGGGCACGAACATAAGTATGACGCCCACGAGCACAAGGGGCGAGTCGTTTATCGCGCCGCCGATGATCAGTGCAAACGCCGCGACGAACAGAGCGATGATGACGACCAGCGCAAACATACCCCGCTTTTTGTTTTTCAATACGATTTCCTGCATTTTTCAATTCTCCTTATATGTTTTTGATATTAAAATAATATCATAATAATTACGGATTGTCAACAAAAAAAGACAAAAAATAAAAAAATTTTTGTCTTTGCCTTCAAGGTGTGAAAAAAGAGGATGTTCTGTCGTTTGTTCAGGGGGCGCCCGCGAAGAGGCCGAAGGGGGAAGTTTCCGAACCCTTGCCTCTGCACGCCTCTTGACGGCGACGGATACAAAGAGAATCCATAAAGAAAACAGGCGCTTGCCGACCAATATAAAGGGGAATTTTACAAACTTATCTCAGTGCCTCTTTGACATTTTTAAAAACAGATTCCGCAATCGCCGCGCAGAGCTCGTTTCTCGTCGGATATTTTTTCTTTACGTCGTCGGAGAGCAATTCGACGTATACGCCGATTCCCGCAAGGCAGCTTTTTACGCGGTCGGGATCGGTGACGAACTGAGTGAGAATGCCGCACAGCTTTTTTTCGCCTCTGAAAATTTCGTTCTCCCGCCTTTCGCCGCAGAGTACGGCGTTGACGCCCTCATAGACCGCGCGGGCGAGTTTCGCGGACGTTTCGGGAAGAGCGTCGGGGAAAAACAGCAGGGACATATAAAGTCCGCCGCGCTTAGAGGAAAAATTGCCGCCCCGCCGTGCTCTGCCTTCCGTCTGTTCGTCCGCGGCGACGACGGCGGGGGAGGAAATACCCTCTCCCAAAAGCCTTTCCGCATATCCGTTTGTCGAGGGCAGGGTTGAGAATACGTAAATTTTTACGTCCGAAAACCCCGCGTCCATAAGCGCGGCTTTTATTTCGTCGGCGCTCACAACGTCGGAGGGGAGAAGACGGTATCCCGCTTTCGGGGCGCCCTCGATGGCATAGCCCTCTCTTTTGAGTGCGCTCACCGCCTTCCATACGGCGGCGCGGCTGACGGAGAAACGTTCGGCGAGCATCTGACCCGAAACCCGCTCTCCTTCGCGATCCTTCAATTGTCTTAAAATATCCGTTTTTAAACTCATGATGATGGATGACGGCATAGCCGCGCTATGGCGGAACACGGCGCGAAAATACAGACGAACGTTCTCCCTTACGTATTTTCCTATCTCTTAAATTTTACCCGACGCTATGTGGAAACAGCGCACGAAAATATTGGCGCGGACGCGTTTTCGCTGCTGTTCCTAAAAACGAAACGGCGGAGCCGCAAAGCACTGTCCGGCATTTTTTGCGCACTATGCGGCGAGAACTTTGCCGTGTTATTATAAAACAAAAAAGGGAAAATGTCAAGAAAGGAATTAAAAAGACAGAAATTTTCCGAAAAACGCCCCGAAAACGCTTTGAATTTCCGAGGAAATATTGTAAAATAGGAAGTGAGTAAAAATGGGTCGAAGTCGGACGGACGCTTCCGCGCTTTTTTGGCGGAGAAAACGCCCGTGCGAAGTCGGCGGACAAAAGAACAAAAATAACGTAATCGGAGTTTATAATGGGATTAATCAGTTTTTTGATGGGCAGCGACAGCAGAAAAAGCCTGAAAAAGTTGAACAAGATCGCCGATAAGGTGGAAGTGCTCGAAAGTAAGTACGCGGCTATGGACGACGACGCGCTCAAAGGGCAGACGGCGATTTTGAAAGACAGACTGACGGCGGGCGAAACGCTGGACGACATTCTCCCCGACGCGTTTGCGGCGCTCAGGGAAGCGGCGTGGCGCGTTTTGGGCATGAAGCACTTTCACGTGCAGGTCATCGGCGGCATCTGTCTGCATCAGGGCAGAATCGCGGAGATGCGCACGGGCGAAGGCAAGACGCTCGTCGCCACTCTTCCCGCTTACCTCAACGCGCTTTCGGGAAAGAGCGTGCATATCGTCACCGTCAACGACTATCTCGCCAAGCGCGACGCGGAATGGATGGGCAAAGTGCATAAGTTCATGGGGCTTACCGTGGGCGTCATCGCGCCGGGCATGGACGACGACGAGAAGCGCGAAGCGTACAAATGCGACATCGTCTACGGCACGAATAACGAATTCGGCTTCGATTATCTGAGAGATAACTTAAAGACCGACCTCAAAAAGATGGTGCAGAGAGATCTGACCTATGCCATCGTCGACGAAGTGGACTCCATCTTGATCGACGAAGCGAGAACGCCGCTGATCATTTCGGGCAAGGGCGAAAAATCCTCTGATCTTTACGTGCAGGTGGACAGGTTCGTGCGCACGCTCTCGGGCGGCTTCGACGACGAGCTGAAAGAGGAAGAGGACGCGGAATTCCAGCGCAAGCGCGAAGAGAGAAAGAATAAAAAGAAGAAGATCGATCTGAAAGCCGCGGAAGAAGAGGACGAGGAAGAAACAATAGACGTCACGAAAATGTCCCTTGCCGAGCAGGCGAATTACGAGGCGGAGCAGGAGGAAAAGCGCGCTGCCGCAGCGGCTTCCGCGCCTCCCGAAGGCAAGAAAGCGCTCGCCGCGTCCAAGGATTGGGATTATATCATCAACCGCAAGGACAAGACGGTGGAACTCACCGATTCGGGCGCGCAGAAGGCGGAAAAATTCTTCCGCATCGACAACATCGCGGAAATCGCGCACGCCGATTTGAACCACCACATTCAGCAGGCGCTCAAAGCGCATAAGCTCTTCAAACTCGACGAGGATTATATCGTCAACGACGGCGAAGTTATCATCGTCGACGAATTTACGGGTCGTCTTATGATCGGGCGCCGCTATTCGGACGGTCTGCACCAGGCGATCGAAGCGAAAGAAGGGGTGGAGGTCAGGAGCGAAAACAAGACGTACGCCACCATCACTTTCCAAAATTATTTCAGGCTTTACACCAAGCTTTCGGGCATGACGGGCACGGCGAAGACGGAAGAAGCGGAGTTCCGCACCATCTATTCGCTCGACGTCATCGAGATTCCCACCAATAAACCCATCAAGCGCGTGGATTTGCCCGATATGGTCTATTCCACCATCGACGGCAAGAAGCGCGCCATCGTCAACGAGATCGTAGAGCGCCACGAAAGCGGACAGCCTATGCTGGTCGGTACGGCGTCCGTCGATAAGTCGGAGGAAATTTCCCGCCTGTTGAAGAAAAACGGAATCAAGCACAATATTCTGAACGCGAAGAACCACGAACGCGAAGCGGAGATCGTCGCGCAGGCGGGCAGATTCGGCGCCGTCACCATCGCCACCAATATGGCGGGGCGCGGCACGGACATTCTGCTCGGCGGCAACCCCGAGTACCTCGCCAAAAAGCGTCTGCGCGAAGAGGGAATCGAGCACGCCGTCATCGAGCTGGCGACGAGTATGTATATCCAGGACGTGGACGACAAGACGAAAGAGATCCGCGAGAGATATAAGAAACTGTACGAGCATTATAAGGCGGAAACGGACAAGGAAAAGGAGCAGGTTATCGCGGCGGGCGGTCTTTGCATCGTCGGCACGGAGCGCCACGAATCGCGGCGTATCGACAATCAGCTGCGCGGCCGTGCGGGACGCCAGGGCGATATCGGTATGTCGGTGTTCTTCCTCTCTTTGGAGGACGATCTCGTCAAGCGTTTCGGCGGCGAGAGAATGAAGTCGCTCTATAATATGTTCAAGATCGACGAGGACACCTGCCTGCAATCGAGAATGCTCTCTCACGGCATCGAAAACGCACAGAAGAACATCGAAGGCAGAAACTTCGGCATTCGTAAAAACGTCCTTCAATACGACGACGTCATGAACAAGCAGCGCGAGGTCATGTATGCGGAGCGCCTCAAAGTGTTAAAGGGCGAAAACGTACACGAGCAGGTTCTTAAATATATCCCCGATTACGTGGAGGAAACGGTGCGCGCGGCGGTCAACGTCGACGATATGCCCGAACTTTGGAACGAAACGGAACTCAACGCCGCGCTCGAAACCAAACTCCTGCCCGAGGGCACGAATTACGTCACCCGCGAAAAGCTGACCAAGTGGGATTACGAATTGGCGATCAAAAAGATCACGAATAAGACGATCAAGGAATACGAAAAGAAGATCGAGGACATCAAGGCGGCGGGCATCGATTTTTACGACGTGGAACGCCGTGTGCTCTTAATGAACGTGGACAGAAACTGGATCGATCATATCGACGCGATGGATCAGCTCAGAAAGGGCATCGGGCTTCGGGCCTACGGACAGGTGGATCCCGTCATTTCCTATAAAAAAGAAGGCTACGAGATGTTCGACGAGATGGTGGAGCGCATTCAGCGCACGACGATCGCGGTGCTCTTGAAGGTGAAGGTGGAATTCCGTCAGGCGCCTCCGCAGCCGCTGCGCCGTCAGATGCCGGATCAGAGCGCGGCGTCCGCGCCCGCGCCGAGAAAGCCGTTCAAGCGCCAGATGCCCGAGCCTTTGACGAATATGAGTTCGTTCAAAGAGGCGGCGTCCAAGCAGGCGGAGCTTTTGAAGGCCGCAAACGCAGCGGAGCCTGTAAAGCCGCAGGAAACGGCAGCGGAAAACGACGGCGGCAAGAACGCCTGATCGGGAATATCTTTGCGGCGGGCGGCGAAAAGTCTTGCGGGACTTTTCGCCTCTTGCAAAACACCCGTTTTTTTCTGCGGCAGCAAGGCGGCATTTTTTTCAAAGAAGCACGCAAAGAACTTCTTTCGTCCGAAAGAAGAAAAGCGGGTTCGGGACAGGAAAAGTCGGGCATTTAAGGAAATTTATGTTTAAAGCAGACGATTACAGATTAAAAATTCAAGGGATGCGTTCCATTTTAAAGGAAGCGGGCTATGCGCTGGACCTCGAAAATCAGCGCGCGCGCCTCGACGAACTCAAAAGGGAACAGGAACAGCCGGACGTATGGCAGGATCTAGAAAAGTCCACCAAAATCGGCAGGGAAATCTCGCACATCGAAAATAAGATCGGCGCCTATGCGAAGAGCGAAACGGCGCTCTCCGACGCGGAGGAGATCATCGACCTCATCGAGGAAACGGGCGACGAAAGCCTGATCGGGGAGCTTGACGGAATGTTGCAGACGGCGGATAAGGATATCGAGGATATGCGTATCCGCGCCATTTTGAAGGGACCGTACGACACGCACAACGCGCTGCTCGCCCTGCACGCGGGCGCGGGCGGCACGGAGGCCTGCGATTGGTGCTCCATGCTGTATAGGATGTATTCGAGATACTGCGAAAAAATGGGATTCAAGGTCTTTGAGCTCGATCGGGAAGCGGGCGACGAAGCGGGCATCAAAAGTATCGATTTCCGCGTCGAGGGCGAAAACGCCTACGGCTATCTGAAAGCGGAGATGGGGGTGCACCGTTTGGTTCGCATTTCCCCGTTCGACGCCAATAAGCGCCGCCACACCTCCTTTTGTTCGCTCGAAGTCATGCCCGAGGTCGAGGACGACAACGAGATAGAGATCAAGGACGACGATATCCGCATCGATATTTATCATTCGGGGGGCGCGGGCGGTCAGAACGTCAACAAAGTGGCTTCGGCGGTGCGCATCACCCATTTCCCGACGGGGATCGTGGTGCAGTGCCAGAACGAGCGTTCCCAGCTCCAAAACAAGGAAATGTGCTTTAAAATGCTCCGTTCCAAACTCCTCGAAAAGAAGATAGAGGAACGTCAGGCCGAGGCGGACGCCATGAAGGGCGACGTGAAGAAAATAGAATGGGGATCGCAGATCCGCTCCTATGTATTCTGTCCGTACACGATGGCAAAAGACCATCGGACGGGTTACGAAAAAGGGGACATTCAGGCGGTCATGGACGGCGATATTCAAGGCTTCATCATCGACTATCTGAAAAAGACCTGAGAACAAGCGTTTATCGGCGGCGTCAGCTGCCGATAATTTCTTCCTCAGTTCCATGGAATACAAAAAGCAATAGGACGGATAGAGCGTTCAAAAGAGGGGATAGCGTATGATCGATTACAGAACTCTTACAGCCGAGGAGATCAACCTTGCTCTGTTCGAACATTTCCGCCGTCGGCAAACGGTGACGAAGTGTTGGAGAAAATCGGCGGGGGAATGGCGCGTCGAAGACGTTTCGTTCATCGACGATTGGACGGAGGAAGAGTACGAACTGCTCGTTTCCTGCTTACAAAATACCCTTCGGACGGGCGGCATGGTCACGGGCGCGTTTTCAAACGGGCGGCTCAAAGGCTTTGTTTCCGTCGAGGGGGAACGATTCGGCAGCGGCGGGGAATACCTCGATTTATCCGCTCTCCACGTATCGGAAGAACTGCGGGGCAAAGGGATCGGCAAAGCCCTTTTCGGGCGGGCTAAAATCTGGGCGAAAGAACACGGCGGGAAGAAATTATACATTTCGGCGCATTCGGCGGTGGAAAGTCAGGCGTTCTACCGCGCGATGGGCTGCGCGGAAGCCAAAGAGTATTGCGCGGCGCACGTGGAAAAAGAGCCGTGCGACTGTCAGCTGGAATGCGTTTTGTAAAGAAAAACTTTTTATCTCGGATATTTGCCCGAAAGACAGGCGAGAGGTTTTTTTGCCGCGTTTTATGGGGGCAGGTATGCGATGACGTCTTATAATAAGGTGAATTGATATGTATCGTCCTTGTAGTTTCACTTCGGATATCGATAAGCGGGAGCCGCTTATTTTGGGCATCGAATCGTCGTGCGACGAAACGGCGGCGGCGGTGATCCGCGGGCGCAAAATTCTGTCGGACGAAATCGCGTCGTCGGCTTCCGTGCAGTCCCTGTACGGCGGCGTCGTGCCCGAGATCGCCTCGCGCGCGCATACGGACGCGGTCGCGGAGGTGGTGGAAAACGCGGTGAAAAACGCGGGCGTTTCTTATGAGGAACTCGACGCGGTGGCGGTGACGTACGGGGCGGGACTTTTGGGCGCCCTGCTCGTGGGCGTTTCCTTTGCCAAGTCCTTCGCGTACGCTTTGAATAAACCGCTGATTGCGGTCAACCACATCCGCGGGCACCTCGCGGCGGCGTATCTGGACGCGCCCGATTTGAAGCCGCCTTTCGTGACGCTGCTCGCCAGCGGCGGGCATACGGTGATTCTTTATGCCGAGTCGGAGGAAAAATTCGAGATCCTCGGCGCGACGCTGGACGACGCGGCGGGGGAGGCGTTCGATAAAGTGGCGCGGGTGTTAGGCCTCAAATATCCCGGCGGACCGAACATCGAAAAATGTATCCTCGAAGGAAAGGGAAACCCCGTCGTACCCATGCCGAAAATGCTCAAAGGAGAAGGCGGCTACAATTTTTCGTACAGCGGACTCAAAACGGCGGTCATCAACTACTGCCACACGATGGAACAGCGCGGCGAAGCGTATTCGAAAGCGGATGTCGCGGCGTCTTTTCAATGCGCGGCAATCGACGTGCTCGTGGACAAGACCCTGCGCGCGGCTAAGGAAAAACGCGTGAGCGCGGTGACGGCGGGCGGCGGGGTCGCGGCAAACTCCTATTTGCGCGAAAGTCTGAAAAAGGCTTGCGAAAAAGCGGGCTTGCGTTTGGTTCTGCCCGAAAAGCGGTACTGCACGGACAACGCGGCGATGATCGCCTCGGAAGGCGCCCTTCAATACCGCCTCGGAAACTTTGCGCCCCTCACTCTCAACGCCAAGGCGTCCATTCCCCTCTCTGCGACGCTGAAGAGGTGACGGCGGAGCAAAAAGCGCAAACGGGCGCATAGTTCTTTCGTCCTTATTCGGCGGTATTTCCGTCCGGCGGGCGGCGTTTGGGGGGGTGCCCGCGGGAATCTTTCGAAAAAGATTCCCACCCCCGTATTCCTTTAAGGCGGACTTCCGTTTTTCCGCGGGATGCAAAAGGGGAACTTCGGGCGCTTTATCGGTGTCCGCGCTAAAAAGTTCCGACATTTCGATTATGGATTCATTGAAAAAGGCGTCGCGGCGATGCCGCGCTTTGAAGGAAACTTGACATTACAGGAGGCAAAGTAGAATGGCAGACGTGTTGCTCGATGCCCTTTTGGACACCTTAAAGCTCTTTCCGTGGCTGCTTCTCATCTATATCGTCATCGAGCTGATCGAGCACAAAACCAAGCTGACGGGACCGCGCAACCGCTTAAACGGCAAATTCGGGCCTCTCATCGGCTCCGCGACGGGACTCATTCCCCAATGCGGTTTTTCGGTGATGGCGGCAAAGCTTTTCGAACAAAAATATATCACGGTGGGAACGCTGCTGGCGATTTTCGTATCCACCAGCGACGAAGCCTTTATCATTCTCCTCTCCTCGGGACAAGGCGCGGTGTATTTGCTGCCGCTGATCGTGCTGAAAATTTTTGTCGGCATTGCGGTGGGCTACGCCGCGGACGGCGTTTTGAAGCTTGTCGGGAGAAAGGGGGCGCTTGAATCCTCGCGCGGCGAGGCTTACGACAACGCACGCGAACGGAAGCATCACGGCGTTTTTCGTAAGGCGGGCGACGCATCCCCTTCCTCCGAAATCTGCATGGAAGAAAATTGCACGCACAAAGAAGAGGCGTGCGAAAAGGATTTAAAAAGTGACGACGCGGCCCGCGAACTGTTCCTGAAAAAAACGGAAGAAAAGGAGTTTGAATGTACCTCGTGCGGCAGACCTCACGACGAAAGCAAGCCGTGGATGGTGTATTTCGTTTCTCCCCTTTTTCACGCGCTGAAAGTCGCGGCTTTCATCCTCGCGGTCAACGTGGCGCTCGGTCTGATCATCTATGCGGTGACGGAGGAGCGTTTCATGGAATTCATGGACAGAAACATTTTCGTGCAGCCGCTGATCACCTCGCTGATCGGATTGATCCCCAATTGCGCTTCCAGCGTGGTAATCACCGAATGCTTCCTCCAAAACGGCATTTCCTTCGGCTCTTGCGCGGCGGGACTTTGCGCCAATGCGGGACTCGGCTTCGTCGTGCTCTTGAAAAACACGAGAGAATGGAAACGCAATCTCGCGCTCATCGTCGTCTGCTACGCCGTGGCGGTTTTGGTCGGGTTTTCCGTCAACGCCGTCGCATTGGCGATAGGATAGAAATTCTTTTGACAAAGTCGGGTCCGTACTTTTATAAATACGCCCCAAACATCGGGCGCGGAGAAAAGGATATTTAAAAGATTGCGGGTTTCCCGTCACCCTGAGCCTTGCCGAGGGGGATAGGAGATATTTCGGCTTCACCCGACAGGGCGAAATACTCTTTTGTTCACGCCCCGCAAATCCCGTTAAGGGAGCGACAGCGGTCGTGCGGCGTTTCCGCTTCAAAAAAGAGCCGCTACCCTCATGGAAAACTTTTTAAGTAAATTCATCTCCTCTCTTAAACCGTATACGGCGGGAGAGCAGCCGCAGGATAAGGCGTACATAAAACTCAACACCAACGAAAATCCCTATCCGCCCTCCCCGAGGGCCGCCGAAGCGCTGCGCTCTTTCGATATAAGGAAACTGGCGCTGTATCCCTCCCCGAACGCCGACGTCTTGCGCGAAGCGATCGCAAAAGCGGAAGGGGTGAAAAAGGACAACGTCTTTTGCGGCAACGGTAGCGACGAAGTGCTCGCGCTCTGTATGCCCGCCTTTTTCGATAAGGAAGGGAAAGGCGCGGCGTTTGCCGATCTCACCTATTCCTTCTATCCCGTGTTCTGCAATTTCTTCTCCGTGCCCTATCGGGTAGTGCCTTTAAAGAACGATTATACGATGGATTTAGAGGCCCTCACGGCGACGCAGTGTCAGGGCGTACTCATTGCCAACCCCAACGCTCCGACGGGCGTAGGGGTCAAAAGAACGCGTATGGAGGCGTTTGTGCGGGACAATCCCGGCAAACTCATCATCGCGGACGAGGCGTATATGGGTTTTTACGGGGAAAGCCTCGCTCCCCTCGTGAAAAAATACGAAAACCTGCTCGTGGTCAAGACGTTTTCCAAATACTACGCTTTGGCGGGAATCCGCTGCGGGTACGCGATAGGCAGCGAAAGCCTGATCGGGGGGCTGTTTGCCGCCAAGGACTGTTTCAATTCCTATCCGGTGGACGCGCTGTGTCAGGCGGTGTGCGCCGCGGCGATCTCGGACGGAGAATATTATCGGCAAACGGCGAAAAAGGTGATAGAGGAGCGTGCCCGCGTGCGGGAAGAGCTTGTAAAACTCGGTTTTTTCGTACCCGAGAGCGCGTCCAATTTCCTTTTCGCGGGCAGAAAAGACATCGGCGGCGAAGCCGTCTATAAGGGATTAAAGGAGCGCGGCGTTCTGGTGCGCTTTTGGAATACCGAAAAGCTTAAAGATTTCTGCCGCATCACGGTAGGCACGAGGGAAGAAAACGACAGATTGCTTGCCGCTTTAAAAGAACTGCTTTCCGCTTTCTGCGTCCTTTGACTTTTTCGCTTTCGAAAAAACGGTCTTAAAGGGCTTTGCCGCCGCGGCGCCGAAGGGAGCGCGCGTTATACGGGATCATAGGCGTGGAAGGGGGAATCGTATGCGAGTATGGAAACTTTATGATTTGAATATTGCAAAAAAATGCAATTTCAGCTCTTCCCTGAAAGAGATGAACGCATTTTTTTCCGCCCATAAAATGACTTATCGCCTTCCCGCTTTTCATATGAAAATGTACGGGTGATACTCAATCGGGTCGAAAGGGAGCCCGAAAAATCGCCGGTGGATAACGTGGTGGCGTCGTTTGCGTCGAGAGATGACAAGACCCGGGAAAAACTCTCTGCCCGCTACCCGCATTTTTCCGCCTATTACGAGGAGGGAGAGAGCGAGTGGAAAAATTATACGGGCGAACTTTCCTAGGGCGTAGAGCCCGTTTGGAAAGAAGAGAGGGATAATCGCCGCGAGATAGAAGAGATCCTTTTGAAATATCCGCGCACTTTTCGTTTTTCCCTGTTCGACTATTCCCTGCACGGCGTTCGCTTTTCGGAAGAAGCGGAGGGGAGCTGTTATTTTCTGCGCGGCTGGGATGACGGAAACAAATACACAAATCTCACGCTGGCGTTGAAGGCGGAGCCTTCCGACGCCTGGCGGGAGGAGGAAAAACGAATCCTCGGATTATTCGAGGAATACTTTTTCTGCAAAGCGGTGCAGCGGGGCGTGAAGATCGCCCTCGACGACGAAGAGCGGCTCCAAAGGGAAAGCGTGCGGAGAAAAGCGAAAATAATCGCGCACGAGATCGACAAGCAGACGAAGAAGGGGCTTTGTCTGAAAAAATATCGGGAAACGTACGTATCGGATCCGACGTATACCATCGACAAAAGCCTCAAAGCGCATTTCAAAGGCTTTCCCAAGCCTGAATACGAAAACGGTCACTATACATTGGAAAAACGGGATAGGTGGAACAATATTTTTCGTTTGGAGATAGATAATCCGCCGCTCTATCGCACCGTACACTCCGAATGGAGTTACGAGGGCGTAGGATTCTTGTTCAAGTTTTCCCTGCCCTCCTATGCGCCGAAAACGCAGGAAGAGCCGGACGCCTATCTTTCCGACGTCGCGACGTGCCTCGGGCGGGCGGAGAATTTCGTCCCTCAACTCGGCGCACCGTACCCGCCCTATCCCGAATGGATACCGTAGAAGGAAGCTTTTTCCCCCTTAAAAGCGGGACAAAGATAGGGCGGCGCGGCCATTTTGAATTTTAAGCGAGGGACCGCCGCTCTGCGGATAAACGGGGCGCGGAAACCCCTGAAAGGAGTTGAAAGAAATGGAATGTTTCCTCCGACAATGGAGAATCGAAGACGCCGCCGATCTTGCCGCGGCGATCGACAATCAAAACGTACAGGACAATTTGCGCGACGGTCTGCCTTATCCGTATACGGAAAGCGACGCAGTAGATTTCATCCGTTCGATGCTTGCGGCGGAGAAAGACTCCGTGTTTTCGTTTGCCATCGTCGTGGGGGATAAAGTCGTCGGCAGTATCGGCGCTTTCCGTAAAGAGAATATCCACTCCAAAACGGCGGAAATAGGATATTATATCGCCGAGCCGTATTGGGGACGGGGAATCGGAACAAGCGCCGTAAAGCAGATTTGCAAATACATATTTGAGCACACGGACATTATCCGGCTCTTTGCGGAGCCGTTTGCCCGAAACGCCGCTTCCTGCCGAATCCTGGAAAAGAGCGGATTCACCTGCGAGGGCACGCTGAGGAGCAACGCCTTTAAAAACGGACGGGTGCTGGATATGAAGATGTACGCTCTCCTGAAAACGTAAGCCCGTAACAGAGCGCGCAAGGGCGCTTGGGGGCACGTTCCGACAGCTTCGACATACGAAAAATACCCGTCGCCCTCTCTTTTTTAAAAACAGATAAAAAATAATGGAATGGTCTTTGTAAGGCGGGGCTTACTCCCGCCGAGAATCGCATAAATACTATCTTTCTGCGACCTTGAACATTCTCGTATGGGGCAGTGTCAAAACGCCATGTGATACTTTTTTGACGCCCAAGCTTACAAAGGAAAGATATAAAGAGATATAATTAGATTTATAGTGATATACGGAAAAGTCAATGTTCAAGCCGTTTTGCGGCTATGCTTATAAGTACTTATAAGAAGATAAAAAGCTAAAAACAGCGATTCAACCAATAAAAAATTACGTAAAAAAACCCTATGAGTATAAGCGATATTCTTTTCGGCTGCGAAGTGCGGGAGGGGAACCTCACTATCTTGCCCGCGCTGTTGAAAGCCCGTTTCCCTTACGGAAACTATCTCGTACTCACCGATGAAGAAAGCGCCCTGGCGCTCGGAAAGGTCTTAAAGAAAATTTTAAAAAAACTCGTGCTCGTGATAGGAGAAGGCGAGGATATTCTGCCTCTGTTCGCTTCGCCCGACGCCGTCACGTGCGTGCTCGGCGCGGGAAAAGCCGTAAGCGCGGCGAGATATTTTGCCTGCGCGAGGTCGCTGCCTTTTGTTGCGGTTTCGCTTTCCTGCAAACCCGAGGGACTTCTTCGCGGCACGGTCACAGTGACGGCGGGGGGAAAGCGAGCGGAATATCCCGTTCCGCCTCCCCATCTCGTTTTTGCCGATGCGGAAAAAATGTGCGAAAACGGGGAGGGGATACGGCTTGCGCAAACCTTTTTGCTCGCCTCAGAACTTTCGCTCTTTTCCTTTGAAGCGGAGCGTCTTCTTAAACTGCAAAGCGCAAAAGACAAAAACGAAAGCTCCCGGGAAAATTCTCCGATCGCGGAAGGCGCGGGAAATCCGCGGCGCGCTTCGGAAAACAGAGGGCGGGCGCTTTCCGACGCAAACGGGGAAGGACTTTTTTCGCTCCTCTCCGCCGCCTGCGCGTTGTTCGACGAATCGGTAAAAGAAGAAAAAGAAAAGAGCGGGGAAGCGGCTTTTTCAGAGGAGCGAAAAGAGGAAAGCGTGTTTTCCCCGCAGGCTGCGGAGGCGCTCTTTCGGGCGGTACTGACGGCGGAATACTGTTTCCGTTCGGGGTTTCCGGAGGGGGAAATCTTTTGTTTTGCCTCTCTCGCTTCGCGGTTTTTCGAACGGTCTTTCGAAAAAGTACTGTTTCCGTGCGCGTGCGCGCTGGCGGAGCTGTACGCGCTCTTTTTTGACGGCGGATTTTATCGGGGCGGCAAAGTGGATTATAACGCGAGGTTAAAGGAAGCGGAAACGCTCGCCGAAAAAACGGGTTTTTTTGCCGATTCCGCCTATATTCCCACAGCGGAAGAGCTGAAAGGGTATGCGGAAAATTTCGACGGCTGCAAAAAAATTCTCTCGGAAAAAATCGCTCGTATCGAAGAAAAAATAGAGAAGCATAAAAAACGAGCGGAGGATGTCTTTTCGAAAACGGAGAAAAACGCGCTCGGAAAAATTTTGCGGCTGTTGCCGGAGCTTTCCCTTTCGACATACGGGATTGCGGCGCTTATGCGGGATTTTTCCCTGCTATGAAATTTTTATTGGATTTCACGTTTTCCCGCTTTTAGAAAAAATCGGGCGCAAAGCCTTATGGCAGAAAGGAAAGAGAACCATGACGACAATAGGCGAACTTTTGAAAAAAACGAAGATTTTTCTCCTCGATATGGACGGCACCGTCTATTTCGACGACACGCCGATAGGAGAGATGCGGACGACTCTCCGACTGCTTCGCCGCGCGGGAAAAAAGCTGGTGTACTGCACGAACAATTCCTCAAAAACGTCCGGGGAGTACAGGGAAAAGCTGAAACGCATCGGGCTTTGGGAAAACGGCGACATGGTGTATACCTCCGCGATGGCGACGATAGAATATCTCAAACGCCGACACGCGGGAAAATCCGCATACGTATTGGCGCGGGAGGAAGTGAAGGCGGAGTTTGAGGCGGCGGGAATCCCTCTGACGGAAGAAAAACCCGACGTCTGCGTGCTCGCATACGATACGGCGCTCACGTTCGAAAAATTAAAAAAGTTCAACGAATTTTTAGTGCAGGGCAGTTTTTACGCGGCGACTCATCCCGATACCGTCTGTCCCGCGCTCCCCGTTTCCGCGCCCGACGTAGGCTCGTTTATCGAGCTTTTGAAATGTTCTTCCGGGCGGACTCCCGACGTCGTCTGCGGAAAACCTTACGAAGTGATGGGAGACGCTTTGAGCGGCGTCCTGCACGCCGAAAAAAGCGAAATTGCCATGGTGGGCGACAGACTGCACACGGATATCCGCTTTGCAAACAATAACGGGTTTACCGCCGTTTTGGTGCTTTCGGGCGAAACGGACGCGGACATGGTGCCCGCTTCTTCCGATATGCCCGACCTGATTTTGAACTCTTTAAACGATCTGACAGACTATCTGTGATTCTTCCTAAAAATATATTTTTATGGGGACAGGTCTGCGGCGGAGGGTAAACTGTATTTCGCGTAAAAAAGGATAGACGCAGTCTTTGGACTCGATATAAGGATGTTTAGAATGGTATTTATAAAAAAACAGAAAGCAGAACTGTGGAGAAGAAAGTGAAAAAGCGTGACGTGACGGGACGGAAGGATAGGAAAACGATGAAAGGAGGGAGCGCGCGATAGAAAAAGGGTAGAAGACAGGGGCGGAAGGATAGAAAGAGAGAGGGATAGAAAAAATGGCGGAGAATAGGAAGCGCGGAGAATGGGAAAAGAAGAAACGGGGGCGTTCGGAAGGGGCGGAAAAAGAAATTTCCGACATATAGCGGGCAAGAGAGAAGAAAAACGCGAAAAAGTGTTTGAAAGTCGGTTTTTTTGCGGTACATATATAGTATAGGATGTAAAAGGGAGGTTTTACAATGAAAGAGCTTCAAGTGAAGGGCGCGGCGGACGGCAAACTGAGCATCGCGTTGAACGGGGATATCGACTCGGGCAACGCGGACGAATTTTATGCCGAAACCATGGCCGCCTATAAGGAAAATCCTGCGGACATCGTCTTTGAATGCGGGGAGTTGAATTTTATCGACAGCACTACCCTGGGTACCTTCGTCAAAATTTTAAAGACCGCAAAAACGGACGGACACAGCCTGGCGCTCAGAAATTTGCAGCCGAAAATCAAGAAATTGTTTTTGATTTGTTCCCTTAACACGATTATGGAGATTGAATAAGCATGGAAAAATTTTCTCTTTCTCTGCCTTTGTCAAACGAATATCTCACGACGGTACGGCTTGCGACGGGCGGACTTTGCTCGCTGGCGGGCTTTGACGTGGACTGCGCGGAGGATTTCAAGGTGTGCGTCACCGAAAGCCTCCTCATCCTCAAACGCAACGGATTTCGCGCCGCCTTTATCGAATTCGAGGTAGGGGAAACGCTCTCCTGCTCGGTCGCGGGCAGCGAAGCGGGGAATCCCGAGGAAAAGAGCGCGGACGACGAAATTTCTTACGCGCTTTTGAACGCTTTGCTGGGCAATGCGGAGTTTGTAAAAAACGAAGCGGGGTTAGTGCAGAAAATTTCTTTTCAGGCGTAAAGACGTTCCAAAAAAAGCAGAGGATGACGGGATTTCCATTATGGCAGAAGAAAACGTAAACGAGCTGTTTCAGCAATACAAGGAAACGGGCGACAAATCCGTCCGCAATAAAATCGCCGAGAAGTATCTCTACATAGCCGAAATTCTCGCCAAAAAGTTCGTGGGACGGGGGGTGGAATACGACGATTTGAAGCAGGTGGCGTCGATGGCTCTCCTTCGCGGCATCGACCGTTTTGAGCCGTCGATGGGAATGCAGTTCACCACCTTCATCACCCCCACCATCACGGGCGAAATCAAAAATTATTTCCGGGATAAATCGCGTATCGTCAAGCTGCCGCGCCGTCTGAGCGAAATCAGCGCCGCCGTGCGCACCTTTACCTCGGAATACGAGAATACCCACGGCGTCAAGCCGAGCATACGCGAGATAGCAAAAAAGCTCTCCCTTTCCGAGGAAGAAGTGGTGCGCGCGCTGGAAGTGGGGGGCACCGTTTCCCTCGACGGCGTGGCGAGTTCGGGAGAAGACGACAGCGAACATTCGCTGTACGCGCTCATCCCCGACAACGACGACAGGTACGAGCGGCTGGAAATAAAAGACGCCTTGCGCTCGGCTATGAAGGATTTATCGGAAACGGAGCGGGCGCTGATCAAGTATCGCTATGTGGACGAATTGTCGCAGAGCGAAACGGCGCGGCGACTGGGCGTGTCGCAGATGTTCGTTTCGAGAATGGAAAGGAAGCTTCTCTTAAAGCTTCGGGAAAATTTACAGGATTCCGTATAAGAGCGGCGGCGAAAATCTTTTCGGCGGTTTTGTTGAGATTTGCGGAAGAGATAAAACCTTTTTCCGCCATATACGCGGACGAAGCGGCGTTGCTGCATCAAGGGAAACTCCGCGAAAAGGGGAATTAAAAGCTTCTTTCGCCGTTCGCAGCGGAAAAAACAAAAAAGCGGTGGCAAAGCGCCTATCTTTCGGCTCTTTTCCGTTGAGAGCCGCAGACGCCGTTTTGCGGCATAAGCGCAACTATTTCCAAAGGGTCGGCGCGGCTTTTCGAGGGGAAACGGAACGCAAAGAGGACTTTTAAAAGGACAGGGGGGAAGAGAAGGATGAAAACTTCGGAAATAACGGCAATTTTTGACGCGGATCTTGCGCGGGTGTGGGAGGCGGTGACGAATAACGCCGATTGCGGATGGCGCTCCGATCTGTCTGGCATAGAGATCACGGGGGAAAACACGTTCACCGAGTTTGCGAACAACGGTTTCCCCACGTATTTTACGATCACCGAGAAGCGGGAAAACGAGCTCTACGAACTCGATATAGACAATAAAAATTTTTTCGGGCATTGGACGGGCAAATTCCGCGCCTTGGAAGGCGGCGGGACGGAAGTGACGTTTACGGAGTCGCTGCGCGTTAAAAATCCGCTGATGAGGGCGCTTGCTGCTCTGTTTATGAACGTAAGAAAATTCCAACTGCGCTACGCCGAGGATTTAAGCGCAAAGCTGAAAAAGGATAAGAACTGACGCTTTTCGAATCTTTCCCGAAAGGAAAAGCGCAAAAAGCCGCTTTCCCATTTTCGGGCGGCGAAAAGGCGGGGCTTTTGCAAGGAGGCGGAAGCGTGTTTATCGAAGTGAAAAATTACGAGGCGCTGAAAGAAGCGATGAAACAGCTTTGTGATTTTCTCGCGGAAAGCGACGTGCCCGAGGACAGCGTGTTCGACAGCAAGCTGGTCGTCAGCGAGCTGGTGAGCAACGTTTTACAGCATTCCGACGGCGTGGCGTCGCTCGAAAGCGAAATTCACGGAGAGTTTATCGAACTCAAAGTCCATTCTTCCGTGCGCTTCTGCCCGCCCGAAGACAGCTTCTGCTCGGACGTGTTGGCGGAGAGCGGCCGCGGACTGTTTATCGTGGACAGCGTGTGTACGGAGCGTTCCTTTACCGAGGACGGAAGCATCAAGGTGCTCATCAAAATTACGGGCAGAGCCTCCCTGCCCGACGACGAGGACGAGTAAAGCGCTTTGTTGGAAGAAGGGGAAAGAAGCTCTTTGGATGAACGGTCGAAAAGGCAAAAGGAGGCAGCGTTATCGGAACTCTATCGGAACCATAGTCCTGTTTTTTGGCGGGAATGAGATCCCTGCGGGCGGAGTGCCGAAAAAAGCGGGCGCGGGGATAAAATGTTTTAAAAAACGTGGAGAAGGCGCGGTTACTTTCGGAACGCATAGGCGCGCAGGAAGGACGGGCGCTTTGCGGCATATAGAAAAGGCGCGGAGAATCTTCCGCAAAGGATAAAAAAATGGATATTTGGGAAGCGATGGAGCAAAGGCATTCTGTGCGGAGCTATTCGGAAAAAGAAATCTCCTTTGAACTCACGGAGGCTCTGCAAGCGGAAATTGATGCCTGCAATCGGGAAAGCGGATTGGATATTCGTCTGATGCGGGACGAAGAAAGGGCGTTCGGCGGTTTCCTGGCGCGCTGCGGAAAATTTCGCGGCGTGAAAAATTATCTTGTCCTGATGGGAAAAGACGAGGCCGATACGGCAGAGAAGGTCGGATATTTCGGGGAGCGGCTCGTGCTTAAATTGCAGATTTTAGGGCTCAACAGCTGTTGGGTCGCCGCGACGTACGGCAAAGGAACGGTGAAAAAGCTGTGTCCGGCGGGCGGCGGCGAAAAGTTGTTCTGCGTGATCGCTTTCGGATACGGCGCGACGCAGGGGCGTCCGCACGCGAGCAAAGCTTTGGAAACCGTATGCCCGATGCCCGCCGATGCGCCCGAGTGGTTCAAGCGGGGCGCGCAAGCCGCGCTGCTTGCGCCTACGGCTTTAAATCGGCAGGATTTCAAAATAGAACTGAGAGGCGGCAAGATTTCGATTGAACGGGAATCGGGAAAACCTGCCGACGTCAGTTTGGGCATTGTTAAATACCATTTCGAGCTGGGCGCAGGAAAAGAAAATTTCGAGTGGGAATAATCGACGGCAAAAAGAAAACGGCGGGCGGAAGAGCGTGCCGCCGTTTTTAAAAGGAAAAAATCGCACAGAAAACGAGCCGCGAAAAAACGGGCGTGCAGATACTTCGGCGGGAAAAGAAACGGCATTCCAAAAGAAAATTTTTTCGGCGCAGGGCATGAGCCGCCGCAAGGGGAAAACAATGGAATTCAGATTTGAAACGAGGAAGGACTTGCCTTCGGGGCAATTGATGAAATTATTTACCGCCGTGGGCTGGACGGACGGTAGGAAAACCACAACGGCGATGGCGGAAAATTTCAACGCGCCTTTTCTGCGTTCGACGCTCGTCGTTTCGGCGTGGGAAGGGGAAACTTTGATCGGCTGCGTCAGGGCGCTGAGCGACGGGATAATCAGCTCTGTGATTTTCGATCTGGCGGTCCTTCCCGAATTTCAAGGTCGGGGGATCGGGAAGGAATTGATAAAAAGATGCAGGGAGGCGTTCCCCGATTCACAGTGGCTGGTGGAAACGACGGCGGAAAGGGCGGGCTATTATGAAAAGCTCGGCTTCAAAGGAGAGGAAGGCGTCTTTTTGAGCCTTCCGTCGAAATGGTTTTAGCTTCGGGCGCACGAAAAACGGGGAAGGTAAAGATGAAAGAAAAATTAAAAGAGAGGGCGGAGCAAGGCGAAACGGAAAATAGAAAAAGCGTTTGGAAGAAACTTCTCATCGGTTTTTTTATAACGCTGTGCGTATTAGTCGTATTGCCGTTCGCGGCGGTCATAGGACCCATCTACGCCGTCGCGTATGCCGTATGCACACCGTTCGAAAGGAAAAAGTACCGAAAATCGTTCTATTGGCGGGAGTTGAAAGTCAAATATTATTGGGGAATTACGTCGGGTTTCGACTATTTATTTTATAACGCGGCGCGGGAAGAAAATCTGCCTTTAAAAAGGGAAACGTTTTCGAGCGGCTCCGCGTATTATTTATGGACGCGGGAAACCGAAATCGTCGCCTTGGTAATTGTACCCTTGGATACGCTGTATGAGGACGCCGCAGGCGCTTGGCTGGCGAGCGACGACGGCGCTCACGAGAACGCTCTGCCGCTGCGCGAGGCATTGGAGGCGTGCGAGGAGGGTGTGAAATCGCTGGCGTATCCTTTGAAAATCGTCCTGGAAAAGGAGATTTTAAAAAAGAAGGATCTGGAAGCGGCGCTCCGAGAGCCTGCTTTTCTCGTAATCGAAAAGAAAGTTCCTTTAAAACAAATTTTAGACAATGCCTGGGCGGGCGGTCTGGAAATCGGATGCGAAAACGGAAGGGAAACGGGAGAATCGGCGGAAGAGGAGGGAATGTGAGGAGGTTAGATTTGCGTTCAAGAGAGCGTTGAAACTGTTTTTATCGCATAGGGGGGCGGTCGGAGCAAGGGAAAGGAAAAACGAAAGACAGGCGTCGTTTTTGAAAATACAGCCGTCCCTGACGCCGAGGAGATCTTTATCCATCGCCCGCCCGTCCGCGTGACGGGCGACATTTTTTTCGGACGGGCAGAAAAAAGGGGAATAAAAAGTTTGCATTTATGCAATAAAAAAGAGCCGACCTTTCAAAAGGCCGGCTCCCGTCATTCAGGAGATTATTTTCTAATAGCGAACTGATACATCTTGCCGAGCAGGGAATCGGGAATTCTATCTCTGTACTGTCCGAGGTAGATAAATACCTTGCGGAAGAATTCCGTATTGTCGCCGCCCACCTGATAATCGGGCAGATTTTTGGTTTCGCCCTTATATTTCAGGATGAAGAGTTCGGTGAACTGCTCTCTTTCGGCACTGTTCAGGGAAGCGATAAACGGATCGAAGCTCCTGCTGTTGTAGAAATCATAATCCGCCGTGGCGCCTGCGCCCGCCGCGGGCTGAGGCTCTGCGGGAGCGGAGAAGTTATAGTTGTAGACGGGCGCCTGCTGAACGGCGGGCTCCTGAGCGGGCTGTTCCGTTTCGGCCGCGGGCTCTGCGAGTTCTTCCGCTTCGCGCACCGTTTCCTGCGTCGTCGGATAGCCTTCGAAACGAACGGCCTCCGCATACACGCCCGCTTCTTCGGGCTGTTCGGGCTCTTCTTCCGTGACCGCGGCCGGTTCCTGCGTCGTTTCTTCTTCGGGCTGCGTTTCTTCCGCTACGGGCGCAACGGCGACGGTTTCTTCCGTGGTCGTTTCCTGCGTTTCTTCCTCGGTTTCCTGCGCCTTTACAGGCTCTTCTTCCACAGCTGCCGCCTTCTTCGCCGCCTTCTTTTTCTTCGAAAGGACGCCGAGCGCAATGATCACGAGAACGATCTGAACGAGAGCGATTCCCGCCGCGATTCCCGCGTACAGCTGCAAGGATTTGAGTTCGTCTAAGGTGAACGCCGCGTAAATCACAGCGCCCGCCACGAGCAGATTGAAGATGTAGCGGATGAGATCGAACGTATATCCCTTTCTGGTGGCAAGACGGATGGACGAAACCGCCGCGGCGAGCAGGGCAATGCCGAGCACTCCGACGGTCGCATATTTATAAAATTCGCCCTTCGTGAGGCTGTTGATGAACGAGGTGTCGGCGGAAGCAAAGAGAGTCTTCAAGCCGTCCGCGCACTTGGAAATGCCGTACAGGTAAGCGCCGGCAAACGCCGCCGTCAAAAGGAAGAGAAGCAGCGTCATCCACGTGCGCTTGCCCGCTTTGAGGAAAGACAGGATGAGATAGAGGAGGAAAAACGCTCCCGCAATCGCAAGTACGACGACGTCAAACGTCTTTTCGATGTTCGCATAATACAGGGAAACCGCCAGCACGCAGAGCGCATAGCCGCCGTATACCCAGAAATTGATGAAAGCAATCGCTCTCGTCATCGCGGGCGCCGCTTTGCCCGAGCAGAGGGCAATGATCATCAAAACGACGGTCACGACCATCGCCGCGGGCATCGCGTAGAGGACGAGCCCCATCAGCTTGCCGACCGTACCTGTTCCCGAAAGCACGGGAAGACCCATAAATTTATACGAGTCGAAGCCGGAGGTCGCAGCACCTGTGACGACCTCTGCCGCCTTCTTATAGAACTCGCTCAGTCCGTCCTTTTTGAAAAGGGACATCACGGCGTTGAGCAGGGTGGATTTGTCGTATACGGCATACCCTGACGTCGTCGAAATGATCAACGTGATGTTGATCAGGCAAAGACAGACGATGGGCGCGATTGTCAAAATCAATGCGAGAATACGGTAGCCGACGTTCTTTTTCTTTACGGGAGCGGCTTTTTGTTCCGCTACGGGCTGAAACGTACCTTCGGCGAGCATTTCTTTCATGTCGTCGTTGGTGACATTGAGCTCGGCATAGTTGGTGCTTGTGTTGCTCATAAAATATCTCCTGAAAGTTTATTTTTTGTTTTCGTCGCACGATTTCCCTGCGCTTTTTGTAAAACAGGAAACTACAACCTTTCAATTTACTTTATTATATCACTTTCTCTCACGTATGTCAATACTAAAAAAATAATTTTTTGTAATTTTTTCCGCATATTGTTGTAATAAATCGCAAAAAAAAGAAACACGTTTCTTCCCGCGAAAAAACCCTTGAATTTTTCTTCCGTTTAGGCTATAATAGGAGCAAGACGATTTGGCGGAGGAAAAGGAATGACGGAGCTGGACAAAATCGCGGAGGAAATCACGGCGCTCCTCAAAGAGGAATTCGGCTGTTACAGGGAGAACTCCCGTTCGGGCGTTTTGCCTTCTTGCGACAGGCAGTTCGAGGGCGTGACGGACGACGGGAACAATACGTTTTTCCGTTTTTTATATAAAAATATCGGATACATCGGAGTCCTGAAAGGCACGGGAGCCGTACAGCGCAATTATGCCGCGCTTCTGCCCGCGTATATCGAGAGCTTTGCGGAAAAAGAAGCGGATCTTTCCAAAACGGAATATTTGAAGCGCATCCTTTTGGGGGAATGTTCCTCCGCGGGCATATACAAATATATGACTAAGTTTTCCGTGGGAAAGGCCTCCTGTTTCGCGCTCGCTCTGTACGTCCCGAGGCTGATGGAAGAGGTCGTTTCCCTCGTCGCGCAGTACGGCGGCAATAGTCTTGACACCGTCGTCACCGTCGATAAGCGCAACTGCGTGCTGGTAAAATTCGCGGGCGAGGAGGAGAGCGAGTATCAGTCCCCGACCGATTATGCGGAATTTCTCGCGCAGTCGCTCAAAGAGGAACTGGGTCTGGACGTGAAAGTGGGGGTCGGCTCGACGGTGAAGGGGCTGAAAGACATCGCGCTTTCCTATTCGCAGGCGGCGGGGGCGCTTCGCTACGCGGGCGTTTTCGCGAGCAAGGGAAACGTGCATTCCTACAAGGAATATATGCTGGTGAAGATGCTGGAAGACGTGCCCGAGAGCAAGCTCGCCGAATACCTGGGGGAACTTACGGACGAAGACGCGAAAGAAATTTTCGAAGACGAGGAGATGGTGAATACTGCGGAAGAGTTTTTGCAGAGCAGCCTCAACGTCAGCGAAACCTCGCGCAATCTCTATATGCACCGCAACACCCTGTTGTATCGGTTGGACAAAATAGAAAAAGCCACGGGACTGAACATACGGCAGTTTCCCGACGCCGTTTCCTTCCGCGTCCTCACCGTTTTGTATAAACTTTTGGAAAAATAGCGCGGGGCGGCAAGTTTTTAAAAGTCCCCCAAACTATGTTTAAGACGGATTAAAAAATCCGGACCCCGAAAGAGTAACGAAAGATTCACAAAAGTAAAAAGGCGTATCCGCGGAATACGAAAGAGGGCTTGCGGGCGGGAAGCCCGAAAAAAGAGGGAGCTTGTTTTTCCCGTTTACTTTATAGTATGTAAGTAACCGTCGGAATTATCCGTTTTACGGCTGCGATAAACGGAAAAAAAGGACGGATTGCGGACGCGGCAAAATGCCGATCGAGCGCCGAAAGGGCGAAAGGAGAATCATTATGAGTTTGGATTTGAACGGACAGGACGGATCGGGAAAAGAGAAACTTCCCGCCGAGGAGATTTCCGAAAAAAACGAGAATCGGGGGAATGCCGCCGAAAAGTTTTCTTCCGCTGAAAAGCCGAAGGAAACCGAAGAGGGAACGGCCGCCGAGGCGAAAGGCTACGTATTCGATTTCGGGGATAGCGCGAACGGCACCCCTCCCGTTGCGGCGGGGCCGGGATACGGCGCGCAAAACGGGGGCTATGCCTGGGAAAACGGATACGGAAACCGCGCGTCGGGCGGGGACTCATTTCGGCGTGAAAACGCCGCGCAAAGCGGCGGAAAAGACAAAGGCGTTTCGCGTGATCTCTATGAGAAGAGAAGGGGAATGTTCGCCTCGGAAGAACGCCCGCCCAAAAAGAAAAAGAGCGTCGGGAAGATAGTGGCCTGCTGCGCGGGCGCGCTCGCGATCGCCGCGGCGGGATTTTTCGGCGGATTTTTCGCCTATCAGGGGATGCTCGATCCCGAAATGCGCTCTCTCATCTGGGCGAAAGATCAGGTGCAAAGCAACTACTACGAAGAGATCGACGATCAGACGATCTATGACGCGCTTTTCGGCGCGCTGAACGGACTTTTAGATCCCTATTCGGGGTATTTGACAGCCGACGAATATGCCGACATGATAGAGGACGCGACGGGAAAATGGAGCGGACTCGGCGTTACTTTCTCGACGAAGGACGCCGAAGAGAACAAACGCCTGCTCATCACGCGCGTTTCGGGAAATTCGCCCGCGGAAGAAGCGGGCATCCTGCCGGGAATGTGCATCGTCGGATTCGGCATGAACGAACAGGAACTCACCGAGAGCGAATCTTACGACGAATTATCCGTCTTTTTAAACGAGCGCGCCGCGGGGGAGAATTTCGTCCTCAAACTTCGGCAGGGAGAGGAGGGCGAACCTTTCTTCAAGACGGTTTCCAAGCAGTCGTTCGTGGAAAATTACGTCTTTTACCGTTCCAATGATTCCGCGTATATTTTTACGGGCGAACAGGCGACCGATTTGACGAAAAGCGACAATTATCTCGTTTCTTTGGACGAGGAAACCGCCTATATACGTTTGACGCAGTTCAACGGAAAGGCGGCGGAGGAGTTCGCTGCCGCGATGGATATTTTCAAGGCGGAAAAAAAGAAAAATCTCGTGCTCGATCTCAGGGCAAACGGCGGCGGATATTTGAATATTCTCAATGAAATCGCCGGCTATTTCTGCAAGAGTTCGAATCTCAGTGCGCCCGTGGTGGCTGTCGCAAATTATCGGAACGGCAAAACGGAGGAATTTAAGGCGACGGGCAATCGTTATTTTGAGTATTTTGCCGAAGACAGCGAGATCACCGTGATGGCGGACAACGGCACCGCGTCCGCATCCGAATGCCTCATCGGCGCGATGGTGGATTACGGCGCCGTTTCCTACGAAAATATTTATCTTTCGACGCGGAGCGGAGAAACGAAAACGTACGGAAAAGGGATCATGCAGTCGACGCTGCCGCGAACCTTTTTGGGAAAATCCGACGCCATCAAGCTGACGACAGCGCGTATCCTGTGGCCGTTGACGAAAAACTGCATTCACGGCATCGGCATTCGTCCCGAGGACGGCGCGCACACCGTCGCGGAAAATTATCAGACGGACGCCGAAATTTTGGAAGTGGTGAAAGCCGTTTGCGGGCAATAAACGGCGTAAAAAAGCGGGAGCGTTTTTAAAGGATTCTTCGAAAAGTTCCCGCAATTTCATTTGACGATTCGTCGGTAAATTTTTATATTATTACTAAAAATAGCGATATAGGGACGGCGAAAGAGGGCGCCGAAAATTCGGAATGGGGGATTTAGGAGCGTAACTGTCAAGATAGACATACAATGAAAAACCGTGGGGGTCGCACAGCGGCTTGGCGACGGAATCGATGAAAATTTATCGGGAGCGAAGGAGTATTCTTTTTTGAGTATAGTGATAGGATCGGAAAGCAGAACGTAGGCGGTGTAAAAAATGGATTATGAAGCGGAAAAAAAGTTTATAAAAAAATTCGTCCATAAAGATTTTCAGGAAAGAGTATCGGCGGAGTGGAACGATCCGAAAAAGAGAGAAAAAGGACTCTATAAAATCGCAAGTATTCCCGAGGGATATTTGAAGCGGGAGAAAATAGCCTTGACGGCGAAGACCAAACGGGAAGAATGCGCGTTGTTGAGCGAAGTTCGGGCGTTTCCCGACAAAAAAGCGTATATGATCGTCGATTTTCCGGAATGGGACGGAAGGTATTTGGAGAAGGAAACGGCTGTTAAAAACGCTTTGGATTGGGACGGTCCCTCCATTCTCGTCTTTGAATCGGGCGCGTTGTTGACTTTGGAAACCGGGTTTGGAACCGCGGAGAAATATCTTTTGAAAGAGTAATTTTAAAAATCGTAAAAAACCCGAAGGGTCTGCCGTAAGGACAGACCCTTTGGGTTATGTAGAGGTTAATGCGTCGAAAAATCGACGGGATAGACAAATTTTAGGGCGAAACAAAACCGCCGTTTTTTTTGGAAACGGATGATTCTTAAAGCGATGAAAATAAAACTTTTTTCAAAATAGGAGGTGCGTCAGTCGCAGAAAGTGAGAAAATCGTTGACAGAGTTTCTCGTTTTGGCGCGCGTTTCATAGCCCTTTGCCGCGTAGCCTAACGCGACGACATAGGGAACGGACAGATTTTTCGGCAGAGAGAGCAGTTCTTTAAGTCCTGATTCGTCGTGCCAGCCGAGGATACAGGTGTTCAGTCCCGCCGTTTCCGCCGCCAGTACGAGGTGAGCGGTAAATTCGCCCACGTCGTAAGGGGCAAAATAGGGAAGCGCGGGATTGAATGCCTTTGCGGCGCTCGTATCTTCCGCGATCACGAGAATCGCGGGGACGCCGTCCACAAAGGGGGCTTTGCCGCGATTTTTCAGCAGCGTCTTCACCGCGGCGAGCTTTTCGCCCGTTACGGCGTAAATTTTCCACGGCTGCAAGTTGCACGCCGACGGCGCGAGTCCCGCGAGAGCGCAGATCTCTTCGATCTGTTTTTTCGAGATGGGCTGATCGCAAAAGCTTCGACAGCTTTGGCGGGTGAGATATAATTCTTTCAACTGTGAGGCGTCTATCATAAAAATCCCCCCTTTCAAAAATTTAAAGAGAACGGAATTTTTTTGAAAAGAGCATTCCGCGGCTCTTAATTTTATACTATGGATTATATACCCCGATTGAGAAAGAAAAATTTAAATAGAGTGAAGATTTGTTGAAAAATTTTTCTTTCGCTCGAAGAAAAACGGGGCGCCATTCTCGCTTCGCCGTCGTAAAGAAGCAGGAGAGAGTGCGGGAAATGGGGAAAAGTTTTCCCCGAAAGAATTTGAGGGGCCGTTCGGCGCAATAAAGGCGACGACGAAGAAACGGGGGATGGATAGGGAGAAGGCGACATACAACATCAAAGTTCGATCTATCCCGCTCGGCGTTAAAAAGAGCAAGCAAAAATCGGAAGAAAAGCCTTACCGAAAAAACAAGTTTCGATTTTGCCTTACATAAACATCGGCGAGCGCAAACGAAAAAAGTGGAAACTTTTTTGAAAAACGCAAGTTTCGATTTTGCCTCTTCCTACACATTCATAAGATAAATCTGAAAAAAGCGGAAGAAAACGTCTTTGAAATTCCTTTTCCCCAATCGGAATACAGGCAAAAGTCGGAACGGGAACAAAGGACGGCTTGTTGAAAAATACGAGGCGTTTCCTTCAAAAACGGGCGTTTCGCGAGGAAAATCAGACAAAAACAGACAGAAAAAACGAGCGGAAACCACAAAAGGAGTGCGGGAAAAACGGTTGTCGGTCATAAAAAATCAAAGGCGGAACTTCGTAAAGTCCCGCCTTTTTTCCGCCGTCGAAATTCAGTTGCAATCGCTCTACGGATTATTTGATTTTCGCAAGGGAAGCCTTCGCCTTTTCGACGACGTTCGCCGCCGTGAAGCCGAACTTCTCAAAGAGCTGGGGCGCGGGTGCGGAGGCGCCGAACGTGCTCATGCCGACGATTTCGCCCTTTTCGCCCGCGTACTTATACCAACTATACGGGGAGCCTGCTTCCACGCAGACTCTCGCCTTGACAGCGGCAGGAAGCACGCTTTCCTTATATTCGCCCGTCTGTTTTTCAAATTCCTCGATACAGGGCATGGAAACGACACGCGCCTTGACGCCGCTTTCCGCAAGTTTGGCTTTCGCTTCGACGCAAAGTTCTACTTCCGAACCCGTGCCGATGAGCAGCACGTCGGGCGTACCTTCGCAGTCTTCGAGGACATAGCCGCCTTTCAGCGCCTGCAAGCCGCTGTTTTCGTACTGAGGCAGCGCCTGTCTTGTGAGCACGAGCACGGTGGGCGCCGTCCCCGTCAGGGCGGAAATCCACGCCGCCGCCGTTTCCTTGCCGTCCGCGGGGCGATAGACCTTCATATTGGGAATAGAGCGAAGCGCGATCAGCTGTTCTACGGGCTGATGGGTGGGACCGTCCTCGCCGACGCCGATGGAATCGTGCGTCATGATATACGTTACGGGAATGTTCATCAGCGCGGAGAGGCGCATCGCGGGTTTGCAGTAATCGGTGAATACGAAGAAAGTCGCGCAGTACGCCTGAACGCCGCCGTGCAGCTGCATCCCGTTTGCGATCGCCGCCATGGCGTGCTCGCGGATACCGAAATGGATGTTTCTGCCCGCATAATTGTCGGGGGCGAACGTTCCGTACACATTCTCCTCCGTATCTTTCATATCGGAAAGATTGGAGGGTGCGAGATCGGCGCTGCCGCCTATCAGCTGGGGCAGCTTTGCCGCGAGCTTATTGAGCACCGCCGCGGACGTTTGGCGGGTCGCCATGGGCTTGTCGAAGTCGAACAATTCCTCCATCTGCGCGAAATCGGGCTTTACATTCTCCATCGCCGCCTTGTATTCTTCCGCGAGATCGGGATAGGCGTACTCGTATTCCGCAAACATCTTCTTCCACTGCATTTCCTTTTCGGCGCCCGCATTGGAGGCGACGCGGCAGTGTTCGAAGACCTCTTCGGGACAGTCGAACGCTTCCGCGCACGGCCAGCCGAGTTTTTCCTTGGTCTTTTTGAGATTTTCTTCGCCGAGAGGGGAGCCATGGCACTTTTCGCTGCCTTCGAGGGGAGATCCGTACCCGATGCGGGTGTGGCAGATGATGACGGACGGTTTATCCGTGCGCGCCTTCGCCTTTTCTATCGCCTCGGAAAGCGCCTCCACATCGTCGGGCTTGGTGATGAGATCCACGTGCAGCACCTGCCAGTTCTGCGCCGCAAAACGCGCGCCGATATTCTCTTTGAAGGTGACGTCCGTGTCGCCCTCGATGGTGATGTCGTTGTCGTCGTAGAAGAGAATGAGTTTGCCCAGCGCGTGCGTGCCCGCAAAGGAACACGCTTCGTAAGAAATGCCCTCTTCAAGGCACCCGTCGCCGCAGAGCGCGTAGGTATAGTGGTCTACCACGGGAAAACCGGGCTTATTGAACTTCGCCGCGAGATGCGCTTCCGCGGCCGCCATGCCCACGGCGTTCGCGATGCCCTGACCCAAAGGCCCCGTCGTCGTTTCGATTCCCGCCGTATGGCCGTATTCGGGATGACCGGGCGTTTTGCTGCCCAGCTGGCGGAAGTTCTTTAAATCTTCCTTGGTCACGTCGTAGCCGTAAAGATACAGCAGGGAATAATCGAGCATGGAGCCGTGTCCCGCAGACAGCACGAATCTGTCGCGGTCGTTCCATTTTGCATCTCTCGGATTGAATTTCAAGAAATTCTGAAAGAGCGTATAAGCGATGGGGGCGCTGCCCATGGGAAGCCCCGGATGACCGGATTTTGCCTTCTGGATAGCTTCCGCGGACAAGATCCTCACCGCGTTGATGGTGGTTTGTTGTACGTCCATTATAATATCTCCTGATTGATTATTTTCTTTTTCACGGTCTGCTGCTGCGGTCTGCGATTCGGCTTTTTCCGCTTCCTTCGTTTCGCAGACGGCTTCTGTCTTTTCTTTTTCCTCGACTGTTTCCTCCGCCTTCTCTGCGGATTCCCCGGCGGGGACTTCTATGCAGACACACTCCGATTGGGGCGGTTCCTCTTCGGTCTGTTCCTCGCAGAGAGCGTCGTTTTCCGCCGCGGCTTCTTCGGATGCGGGGGACTCTTCGGGAGCAGGCTCTTGCGTTTCGCAAGGCGGAGCGGTTTCGCAAAGCGAGGCTTCCTCGTTCGCGGCGGCTTCTTTCGGCTCTTTTTCTTCCGCCGGGTTTTCCGCGAAAAGCTCCGTTTGAGAGGACTCTTCGGCGGGCGTTTCCGAAAGGGCGGCATCGGCGTTATTTTCCGCGGCGGGCTCCGTTTCGGGCGTGACGGCGAGTTCTTTGGCTTCTTCGGTGTGCTCTGTCATGACTGGTTCCTCCGTTTTATTCTTATCGTTATCCTCGTCGCTCGCGGCGTCTGCCGCGTCCGCTCCGAGAAGCTTTTTTAAAGATGAAAGGTCGAGAAACGGGTAAGTCTTTAAAAATTCGTACAGTTCCCGAACGATGAGGCTGACGCCGCCCTCCGAATCGCTCTCGGCGTTGATCGGCAGGATCGGCTCGTGCAGGCTCATGCGGACGAGCAGCCAGCCGTCGCCGTGCGCTTTGTCGAAATTCAGGCGGATGCCCTCGTAATTATCGGGCGCGGGGGTAACGAACGGGAGGGTTTTCGCATAAGCGGCGAGGTCGTCGAGGAGTCCTGCGCCGAGCGCTTTGAAATCCATGCCTTTTTCAAAGGCGGGGCGAAGCTCCGCGGCTTCTTTCGGCTCGGGCAGATCCCCGATGATGTCGGTGATCTCCCTTCCCTCGGCGGATTCCTTGGCGAGCGCGATCAAAAGCCGCGTGACGAGATAGGCTCCGTCGTCGAGAAAATAGTTTTCTTTCAGCGCCGCGTGCCCGCTGGTTTCGATGGCGAGAGGGGTATATTCCCCTTCGGCATTGAGGCGTATCGCCTCGTTGATGACGTTTTTATAGCCGCGCTTAAAGCGGTGGTGTTTTCCGCCGTGCGCCGCAATAAACCGCGCAAGTCCGTCGGAAGTCACCGAGTCGGTGACGACGGTGCCCGGCTTTTCTTTTAAGAGGATCGCGGAAATGAGCGCGATGAGCCGATTGCGGTTGATTTCCTCGCCGTTTTTGTCGACGGCGCCCGCCCTGTCCACGTCGGTGTCGAAGATGATGCCGAAGTCGGCGCCGCTCTTTTTCACCGCTTCGCAGACGGAACGCATCGCCGTTTCGTTTTCGGGATTCGGAATATGATTGGGAAAACGCCCGTCGGGGTCCAAGAACTGCGAGCCTTCCGTGTCCGCACCCAGCGGCTTCAATACTTTTTCGACGTAGAATCCGCCCGCGCCGTTGCCCGCGTCCACGAGGATGCGCTTGCCGCGCAAAGGGGTTTCCGCACCCGTCGCCGCGCGCACTTTTTTCACGAGATCGGCGGCGTATTCGTCGAGATAGGGCTTTGTTTCCCGACTGCCGAAAGTGTCGCCGCAAGATACGCCCGCCGCGGCCAGCGTCAGGATTTCCCGAATGTCCTCGGATTCCACTCCCCCGCTTTGGGTAAAAAATTTAAGTCCGTTGCGGTTGAAGGGAAGGTGGCTCGCCGTGATCATCACCGACCCGTCGCACGCCCAGCGTTCGTCCTTCAACAACATGAACATGGAGGGGGTGGAGGAAAGAGCGGTGAAGACGGCGTCGGCGCCCGTTTTGACGATCCCCCGCACGACGCTTTCGGAAAGATCTGCCGCGGAGAGGCGGGAGTCGTGTCCCACGGCCACGCGGATTTTTTCCTTGCCCGTGCGCTTTCTTATAAACGTGCAAAAAGCCGCGGCGATGTTTTCTGCCGCTTCCGCGGTCAGATTGACTTCCTCGCCCGGTACGCCTTCCGTGGCGACCCCTCTCACGTCCGTCCCGTTTTTCAGTTGCAGATACTCCTGTAAAGTCATCATAAACAAGTAAACTCCCGAACAAAAACGAGTCATATAATCGTGGCGGAAAGAATCCCGAAAGGAAGGAATGAAAATTCGTCGAAAGCAATTTCGGGAAGCCTCTCTTGTCCATTATTACATAATCTGTTTCTATTATAACGTTTTTTATCGTATTTTTCAAGCCTTTTGGGAAAAATTATTGTAAAAATTTTCACTTTCCTGTATGAATCGGGATATTTTCTTTTTTGCGGGCATTTCGGTCCCTTTCCGCCCAAGAAAAAAGCATAAAAACGGGGAAAGTTCAGAAAACGGTATTTTTTGGAATTTTCTAAATTGCCGGATCGGGCGGCTTTCGGGAAGAATAGGAAGGGTCGGCAAAATTTTACAAGGGGAACCTCTCGCCGCTGAATAAAGGGAGAAACTAAAATGAAAAAGGGTATTGACAAACGATAAAAAAAGGATTATAATGACGAAAGAAAACGTGCGAAGAACGCGAAAAAGGCGGGCGCATAAAAGAAGGGACGAGATGATAGCGAAAGAAAAGATTTTCGAGTTTATAGGCAAGCGCGGCGTAGCGTTTATCGCGTCGGTGGACGAGGCGGGCTTCCCGAACATGAAAGCCATGCTGCCGCCGAGAAAGATAGAGGAAAATTGCTTGTATTTTACCACCAATACCTCTTCCCTGCGGGTGAGTCAATATCGGGAAAATCCCAAAGCGAGCGTCTACTTTTTCGAAAAGGGACGATTCCGCTACGAGGGCGTCATGCTGATAGGGACGATGGAGATCCTCGAAGACGCGGAAACCAAAGAGGAAATTTGGCGGACAGGGGATACCATGTATTATAAAAAAGGCGTTGACGATCCCGATTACTGCGTGCTTAAATTTACCGCCCTGCGCGGCAGGCGGTATTGCGCGTTCAAGTCCGAAAGTTTCGAACTTTAAGGCGAGCCTTGGGAAAAACGCGTGCGTTTTGGCGGCGGAAGAGGAAAAAATTTTTTGTTTTTTCCGATCAAATGCGGGCGGTTATGTGAAAAGCTCCTGTCGGCAGGCGGGACGGCGTTATAAAATAAAGAAGCGGGAAAGCCGCTCGATCACGGAGGGGAAAGGGATGAAAATAGAAGAAGTGAAAGAGAAACTCAGGGCGCAGGGGTATCTGGACGAACGGGAAATTTGCGGCTACGCGCAATTTCCGTCGATAATCGGCGGTGCGATCGGCGCGGCGACGAATCTGATCCTGCTCTCCCTGTACGGAGAAATGCTGACAGCGTTTCGCAGTAAAATAAATAACGATTACAAAGAGATCGTCTTTTCCGTTCCCGTTGCCGAAATAACGGACGTCGTCGTGAAAAACGGTCTGTTCGGATTACAGAAAAAAATTAAATTCAAGGCGGCGGGCGTGGGACAAAAGATTCTGATGGCTTACAACGAAAAGAAAATGATCGCATTCTTCAAGGAGCTTGCCGCCGCGCATTGAAAAACGCCCGCATAGGGCGAAAAAATTGGGGAAGAGGAGCCAAAGTTTCGGCTCCTCTTTACGCTTTACAAAAATTTTTTGTTTGCCGATTCCCTTTACGTCCCGTTTTTCCCCTCCCGTCACTTTGGCGAGCGGCAGGGCAGAGGGGGCGCCCGAAATTCCCTTCCCCGCGGAAAAGTTTTTAAATTGAGCTGTTGCGAAATGGGATTTTTGGGGGAGCTTACAAAATCGTAAGAAAGAAAAGGGATGCCGTTAGAAAAAGGGAGAGGGGTATGTGTTATCCTAGGAGAGAATAAGAGCGGGAACGCTTCGCCCTTCTTCGTTTTTTCGCTTTTATAATATATTTAGAATAGCGGACGAGCGCGTGTGGAAAATTTTTATTAATTTATCTTTAATATATTTTCACGCATATCGTTGACAGAAAGGCTTTTCTGTGTTATAATGATATTGTCATAGTTTTCTATGATAAAATTGAGTATTTTGGGAGAGATTATATGATACAGTTTGACGTATCTTCCGATTCCA
>ERZ809074.333-NODE-333-length-77133-cov-7.196217_pt1 | contig 77133 bp, 63 predicted proteins | sample MGYA00520795_ERZ809074 | MGnify/ENA primary metagenome ERZ809074 (study PRJEB31570, sample SAMEA3212989) | Homo sapiens | biome: human-gut; feature: human gut; material: fecal | place: Sweden | collected 2011 ...
CCAACTACCTTTGCTGCGATCAAGCCCTGGAGGATTCGAAGGGAGCTGGCCGTACAGCACTTACCCATGTAACTTTTGGTTTTGCGCTGCAAAGTTATAAACATTTTCTTATATGGCAAATAGGCAAGTGTTATTTTTTTGCGCTACGCCTTTTCGGGAGTACAGGTTTTATTTTATAAAAAACTGTACAGGACAAAAGCTCGCTTTTATCCTGTACAGCATTTTCTAAAAAGAATTTATTTCCAAAGCTGCGCCTTAATATTCTTCCCACGACTTGATGTCGAGTTGCTCAACGCCGAGGGTGCAGAAGGCGTAGATGAAGGCGGAGGCAAGGCGGGCATTGGTGATGAGCGGAATGTTGAGGTCGATGGCGGCTCGGCGTATCTTGTAGCCGTTAGTCAGCTCGCCAGCGGTGAGGTTCTTGGGGATATTCACCACCATGTCCAGTTCGCGGTTGTGGAGCATATCGAGCGCCTGCGGCTGCCCCTCTTCCGTGGGCCAAAAGACGCGGGTATTTTCAATGCCGTTCTCGGTGAGGTAGCGCGACGTGCCGTCGGTGGCAAAGAGGCGGTAGCCATGTTCCACGAGAATCTTGGACGCTTCGAGCATCTCGGCCTTGCGCTTGCCGTCGCCTGTGGAGAGGAGAATGTTCTTGGCGGGGATTTTGTGGCCCACGGCAATCATGCTCTTCAGGAGGGCGGAACGCGCGTCTTCGCCGAGGCAACCCACTTCGCCCGTCGAGGCCATGTCCACGCCGAGCACGGGGTCGGCCTTTTGCAGGCGGCTAAACGAAAATTGCGAGGCTTTCACACCCACGTAGTCGAGGTCGAAGAGGCTCTTCGCGGGTTTCTCGACGGGCAGGCCAAGCATGATGCGCGTGGCGAGGTCGATGAGATTTATTTTGAGCACCTTGCTCACGAAGGGGAAGGAGCGTGAGGCGCGGAGGTTGCACTCGATGACCTTGATGTCGTTCTCGCGGGCGAGGAACTGGATATTGAACGGGCCGCTGATATGCAGTTCGGAGGCAATTTTCTTGGAAATTTTCTTGATGCGCCGTGCCGTTTCCACGTAGAGCTTTTGCGGCGGGAATTGTATGGTGGCATCGCCGGAGTGAACGCCGGCAAACTCGATGTGTTCCGATATGGCGTAGGCGATGATTTCGCCGTCGCGCGCCACGGCATCCATTTCCACCTCCTTGGCGTGCTGCAAGAAGCGGCTCACCACTACGGGGTGCTTCTTCGACACGTTGGCTGCGAGTTGCAGGAAGCGTTCCAGTTCTTCCTCGTTACTGCATACGTTCATCGCTGCGCCGGAAAGCACGTAGCTGGGGCGGACGAGTACGGGGAAGCCTACGCGGCCGATAAACTCGTTGATATCTTCCATCGACGTGAGTGCGCTCCACTCGGGCTGGTCCACGCCGATGCGTCCGAGCATCGCGGAGAACTTTTCGCGGTCCTCGGCATTGTCGATGTAGCGGGCCTGAGTGCCGAGCAGGGGAACGTGTTGCTCGTCGAGGCGCAGTGCGAGGTTGTTGGGGATTTGTCCGCCGGTGGAGACGATGACGCCGTAGGGCGTTTCGAGGTCGAGGATATCCATCACGCGCTCGAAGGTCAGCTCGTCGAAATAGAGGCGGTCGCACATGTCGTAGTCGGTCGAAACCGTCTCGGGGTTGTAGTTGATCATGATGGAGCGGTAACCCTCGCGGCGAATGGTGCCGAGTGCCTGAACGCCGCACCAGTCAAATTCTACCGACGAGCCGATTCGGTAGGCACCCGAACCGAGCACCACGACGCTCTTCTTATCGTTTTCAAACTCAATGTCGTGCGCCGTGCCGCTATATGTGAGATAGAGGTAATTGGTCTGTGCGGGATATTCTGCGGCGAGCGTGTCGATCTGCTTCACGCAGGGCACGATGCCGAACTGCTTGCGGAGGTTGCGCACCGACATGATGGCCTGTTCCATGCTCTGCGTTTTTTCCAGTCCCACGGCGCGGGCAATTTGGAAGTCGGTGAAGCCCTGACGCTTGGCGCGGCGCAGGAGGTCTTGGCTCAGCGAGGCAAGGTCGGGGCAGGCGTGCAGTTCGCGGTCGGTGAGATGAATGTTGTGGAGCTTTTGCAGGAACCACTTGTCAATCTTCGTGAGTTCGTGGATTTGGTCGATGGTATAGCCTTGCAGCAATGCTTTTTCTATGACAAAGATGCGCTTGTCGGTAGGCTCGCGTAGGGCGGCGTCCACGTTTTCAATCTTCAATTCTTTATTGTCTACGAAGCCGTGCATGCCTTGTCCTATCATGCGCAGGCCTTTCTGTATGACCTCCTCAAAGGTGCGCCCGATGGCCATCACCTCGCCTACGGATTTCATCGACGAACCCAGTTCGCGGTCAACGCCGCGAAACTTTCCGAGGTCCCAACGCGGTATTTTGCACACCACGTAGTCCAATGCCGGCTCGAAGAAAGCCGTGGTGGTCTTCGTCACGGAGTTTTTCAGGTCGAAGAGTCCGTAGCCCAGTCCGAGCTTTGCCGCAACAAGTGCGAGCGGATAGCCTGTGGCTTTCGAGGCGAGGGCGGAGGAGCGCGAGAGGCGTGCGTTCACCTCAATCACGCGATAGTCTTCCGACTCGGGGTCGAGGGCATACTGCACGTTACATTCGCCCACAATGCCGATGTGGCGCACGATGCGAATGGCCAGCTCGCGGAGCTTGTGGTATTCGTTGTTGGTAAGCGTCTGCGACGGGGCTATCACGATGCTCTCGCCCGTGTGAATGCCGAGCGGGTCGAAGTTTTCCATGTTGCACACCGTGATGCAGTTGTCGAAGCGGTCGCGCACCACTTCGTATTCTATTTCTTTCCAGCCTTTCAGGCTCTTCTCCACGAGCACCTGCGGGGAGAAGGAGAATGCCTTTTCAGCCAGTTTGTTCAGTTGCTCTTCATTGTCGCAGAAGCCCGATCCGAGGCCGCCGAGGGCGTAGGCGGCGCGCAGAATCACGGGGTAACCCAGTGCCTTGGCTGCGGCGCGTGCCTGCTCGATGCTTTCGCAGGCCTCGCTCTGTATGGTCTTGACGTTGATTTCGCTCAACTTGTTTACAAAGAGCTCGCGGTCTTCGGTGTCGATAATGGCCTGAACGGGCGTTCCGAGCACCTGCACGCCGTATTTTTCAAGAATGCCTTTTCGGTAAAGTTCCACGCCGCAGTTGAGCGCGGTTTGTCCGCCGAAGGCAAGCATGATGCCCTGCGGCTGCTCTTTCTTGATGACTTCTTCCACGAAGAAAGGCGTGACGGGAAGGAAGTAGATATGGTCGGCCACGCCTTCCGACGTTTGTACCGTGGCGATGTTGGGATTGATGAGCACCGTTTCGATGCCTTCTTCGCGCAGCGCTTTGAGCGCCTGCGAGCCAGAGTAGTCAAATTCGCCGGCCTCGCCGATTTTCAATGCGCCGGAACCGAGGAGCAAAACTTTCTTTATGGTCTTTTCCATATTATAGTGTCAGAGAAGCGGGTTTTTACAATATCTTTATAAAGTCATCGAAGAGGAAATCCGTGTCGAGCGGTCCGCTGCAAGCCTCTGGGTGGAACTGGGCTGAGAACCACGGGTTGCTGTTGTGGCGGATGCCCTCGTTGGAGCCGTCGTTCATATTTATAAATAATGGTGTCCATTCCTTGGGCAGCGTGGCGGAGTCGACGGCATAGCCGTGGTTTTGGCTCGTCACGTAGCACTTGTTTGTGCCGCAGAGCTGCACGGGCTGGTTGTGCGAGCGGTGGCCGTATTTGAGCTTATAGATAGATGCACCGGCGGCTTTCGAGAGCAGTTGGTTGCCCATGCAGATACCCATGCAGGGGCGCACGTTCGGGTTGGCGAGGAACTGGCGAATGTGTTCCACGGTCTTGGCTGCGGTGTTCGGGTCGCCGGGACCGTTGGCGAGGAACAGGCCGTCAAACTCCAATTCGTTGAAATTGTAGTCCCAAGGCACGCGCACCACTTCCACGCCGCGCCGCAGCAGGCAGCGGATAATGTTGTTCTTCACGCCGCAGTCCACGAGTACTACGCGGCGGCCTGCGCCCTTGCGGTAAGTGATGATTTCCTTGCACGAAACTTTTTCCACATAGTTCACCCCTTCGTATTCCGCCGTAGGCACATTGTCGGGTTCGTCGTCGAAGACGATTTTGCCCATCATCACGCCGTGCTCGCGCAGCAGTTTGGTGAGTTCGCGCGTGTCGATGCCCGTGATGCCCGGCACGTGTTCGCGCTTGAGCCAGTCGGCGAGGCTTTCGCAGGCATTCCAGTGGCTGTATTCCGTGCTATAATCGCTTACGATGATGGCCGAGGCGTGTATGCGGTCGCTCTCCATAAAGTTGGCAAGGCCGTCGGCATCGTTGGTAAAGGGCGGTACGCCGTAGTTGCCCACAAGGGGATAGGTGAGCGTCATCAACTGCCCGGCATACGACGGGTCGGTGAGGCTTTCGGGGTAGCCGCTCATGGCGGTGTTGAACACGACTTCGCCTGCCACGGGGCTTTCATATCCGAAAGACTGTCCGTGAAACCGCGTGCCGTCGTCAAGGATTAAGGTTACGTTTCTCATATTTAGGGGTGGTATTTTATTTTGTAGATTCCGCGTTTTCGTAATAATGTATAAAGGCCTGGTTGATGCGCATATTTCCGCCGGGGGTGGGGTAGTGCCCGCTGAAATACCAGTCGCCGGGCGACGTGGGGCAGGCGTTGTGCAAGCCTTCGAGCGTTTGGTAAACGAGGTGGATTTCCGTTGTCACGCCGTCGGGGCGGAGCATCTCCACCATCTTGTTTGAAATCTCATCGGCCGTGAACTGCTCGTAAAGGTCGCGCACGTGGTTCACAATCTGTTCCTTAGGCAGATGTTCCTGCTCTTTGCAGCGGCGATAGATGTCGTCGAGCAGCGGTGCGAGCCCGCGCTCGTGGGCCAAAGCCACGGCGGCGCGGAAAGCGATAAACTCGTCCATCATTGCCATGTCGATGCCGTAGTAGTCGGGGTAGCGCACCTGCGGCGAGGAACTCACCACCACGATGCGCTTCGGGTGCAGGCGGTTGAGAATGCGGATGATGCTCTCGCGTAGCGTGGTGCCGCGCACGATGCTGTCGTCGATTACCACGAGGTTGTCGATGCCCGGCCGGATGCTGCCGTAAGTGATGTCGTACACGTGGGCGGCGAGGTCGTTGCGGCTGTTGCCCTCGGCGATGAAGGTACGCATCTTGATGTCCTTCCACGCCACTTTCTCCGTACGCACGCGGCGCGAGAGAATGCGCTCGAGGTCGGAGTGGGAGGCAGTGCCGCCGAGGCGTTTTATCTCTTCGATTTTCTGTTGGTTGAGATAGTCGTTAAATCCTTCCACCATGCCGTAATAGGCCGCCTCGGCGGTGTTGGGGATATAGCTGAGCACCGTGTTGTCAAGTTCATAGTTCACAGCTTTCAGGATAGGCTCGACGAGCGACCGCCCCAGTTCCTTGCGCTCACGGTAGATGTCCACGTCGGAGCCGCGGCTGAAATACACGCGTTCGAAGGAGCAGGGCTTCACGTTCTCTGCCGGCAGTATCTGCTCCGTGCGCAGCCCGCCGCGTTTGTTCATCAGCAAGGCTTGGCCGGGCTTGAGTTCGTGCACATCCTCTGCTTCCACGTCGAGCGAGGTCTGAATGACGGGGCGTTCCGATGCCACCACCATTATCTCGTCGTCCTTATACCAGAAGGCGGGCCTGATGCCCCAGGGGTCGCGCATGCACATCATCTCGCCGCTGCCCGTCACGCCGCAAAGCACGTAGCCGCCGTCCCACACGGGGGCGGAGAGCTTGAGCACGTTGGCCAGGTTGATGTGGTCTTCGATGTAGCGCGTGATGTCCGTATTGGTAAGTCCCTGCTCCATAGCCTCGTTGAAGCAGCGTTCGCTTTCGCGGTCGAGCCTGTGCCCGAGCTGTTCGAGGAGGATATACGTGTCCGACACCATGCGCGGGTGCTGTCCCTTCACGGCTATTTCGTTGAAGATTTCCGGCACGTTCGTCATGTTGAAGTTGGCGCAGATGCAGAGGTTCTTGGCGCGCCAGTTGTTGCGCCGCAGGAAAGGATGGACATACGAAAGGCCACTTTTGCCGGTAGTGGAATACCGTAAGTGGCCCATGTATATTTCGCCCGCAAAGGGAATATGGCGAGCGGCGAAGTCCGCGTCGTGGAGTTCGGTCTGAGAGAAACTGCCGATTTTGCCGTGAACTTCCGCAAAGATTTCTTGGATAGCGCCTCCGCCCAACGCCCGTTCGCGAAACATAAATTCCTCGCCCGGCGCGGCTTCCATTTTCACGCAGGCCAGTCCTGCGCCTTCCTGCCCTCGGTTGTGCTGTTTCTCCATCATGAGATAGAGTTTGTTGAGACCGTACATCCAAGAGCCGTATTTTTCTTCGTAGTAGCTCAGCGGTTTGAGCAGCCTTATCATGGCCACTCCGCATTCGTGTTTGAGCGTTTCCATAGCTTGCGGTAAACTCGATTGGTTTGCTTTCTGCAAAAGTACGCAAATTTTTCCGAAGAAAGCGTACTATCTTATAAGAAATGTCGTGCCAGAAGGAGACAAATGCTTGGGGATTTATATTTGCTATACGGCACGCCTATTCATGCGCCTTGACAGTCCGCGTCACAAAGCGGAGCGTTTTGGCAAAACCGAATAAAAGACCTATCTTTGCCTTAGCAAAAAGAGGAAGGGCGCAGGCTCTTCCTCTTTTCGTGTTTTTGGGGCTAACTATCCTATATGAGCGGAAAAATTATCTTATATGAGCGTGAAAATTATCAGCAAGCTCGTAAAAATTTGCTCCTTTATAATTTTCCCGAAGTGCTTTAAAGTAAAAATCTCCTTGATCTTCGTAGAAATTTTCACGGAGCAAGTTTCCGTTTTCTTAATTATTCCTAAACTTTCGCGCCGCGCAGCCTTAACGATTGCAAACGCGGCATTCACTCTCTGCGCAGGGAGTGGCGCGGCATTAACAAGTTTTGGATTGTTTTAATTCACCTCCTCAAGATCTTCAAGGTCGTAAACGTCGAGTTCTTCCAAATCATCGTCGTCTTCTGCAACCTCGATGTCGTCTTGCCAGTCGGCAAAGTCGGCGTTAAAGGTAGCGGCCTCGCGGTCGCGGTGAACGATGGAACCGCCCTCGAGCATCGTTTGCAGTTTGTTGCTTTCGCTGTTGAGTTCCGTCCAAAGCAGGTCTTTCAGTTCGGTGAGTCCATAGCCCGTAACGGAGCTGATGAAGCAGGTGGGCAAATCCTTTGGAAGTTCCTCGCGCAGCATGTCCATCAGTTCCTCGTCGAGCAGGTCGGCCTTGGTGATGGCAAGAATGCGGTGCTTGTCGAGAATGGCAGGATTGAACTTGCGCAATTCGCCCACGAGAATTTCGTATTCCTTTGCTATATTATCCGTATCGCCGGGTATCATGAAGAGCAGCAGGGAGTTGCGCTCAATGTGGCGCAGGAAGCGCAGACCGAGCCCGCGTCCCTCGCCCGCGCCCTCGATGATGCCGGGAATGTCGGCCATGACAAACGACTTGCCGTCGCGGTAGCTCACAATGCCGAGACTCGGCTCGAGCGTAGTGAAGGGATAGTCGGCAATTTTGGGGCGGGCGGACGAAAGCGCCGAAACGAGCGTGGATTTGCCTGCGTTGGGGAAGCCCACAAGGCCTACGTCGGCGAGCAGTTTCAGTTCGAGTATTACCATCAGCTCTTGCATCGGCTCGCCCGGCTGTGCGTAGCGCGGCGTTTGGTTGGTGGCGGTGCGAAACTGCCAGTTGCCCAATCCACCGCGTCCGCCTTTAAGGAGCATCACCACTTGCCCGTCCTCGCACACGTCGCAGAGGTACTTGCCCGTCTCTGCGTCGTAGGCCACGGTGCCGGGCGGCACGTCGATGTATTTGTCCTCGCCGTCCGAACCGTGTGAGCAGCATTTGCCCCCGTTGCCGCCGTTGCCGGCGAAGACGTGCCGCTCGTAGCGCAGGTGGAGGAGCGTCCAAAAGTTGTGGTTGCCGCGCAGGTACACGTTGCCGCCGCGTCCGCCGTCGCCGCCGTCGGGCCCGCCGTTGGGCTGGTACTTGGCGCGATGCAGGTGAATAGAGCCGCGTCCGCCCTTGCCGGAGCGGCAGAATATCTTGACGTAGTCTACGAAATTGCTTTCAGCCATTAAAGGGAAATTTAAGTAAACAAGTAAACGAGTTGACAAGGAAATTTTCGTGCAAGCGAGTGCAATAAGTTTACTTAAATTGCCGAGCGCAGCCGAAAATCTCAAAGAAACAAGACAAGTTACTCATTAAATATAATTAGCAAGACACTGCTGTCTCGTCTACTTGTTTACTTGTCTACTCGTTTACTAATATATGAAATGTATTTCAATCACACATTATCAATCACCCCGCACAGCGCAGCGTTGATTTCTTCGAGTGCGCCGTAGCCCTTGATAGCGTGGAGCTTTCCTTCGGCTGCATACCAAGCGGCAAGGGGTGCGGTTTGCGAGTGATATACTTCGAGGCGCTTGCGAATAGTTTCGGCGTTGTCGTCGGCGCGGCCGGAAGTCTTGCCGCGGTTGAGCAGGCGCTCGGTGAGCATCTCCTCGGGCACTTCCAGCTGGAGCACGGCGCTTACCTCCGTGCCGCGCTGGGCGAGCATCTTTTTGAGAGCTTCGGCCTGCGGAATGGTGCGGGGGAAACCGTCGAAGATAACGCCTTCACAGGGGCAAAGGCTGTCGTAAACGCTGGCGAGGATTTCTATCATCAGTTCGTCGGGAATGAGTTGCCCTTTGTCGATAAACTGCTGCGCCGTGCGTCCCAACTCCGTGCCCTGCTTGATTTCAGCGCGAAGCACATCGCCGGTAGAGATATGGCGGAAACCGTATTTAGCTACGAGCAAGTCGCTCTGAGTGCCTTTGCCCGAACCGGGGGCACCGAATATTACGAGATTTTTCATGTATATATAATATTGTGTACTAATGTCAATCTTCCACGGTATAGATATGCCGCAGATTGCGCCCCTCGCCGTCGTAGTCGAGTCCGTAGCCCACGATGAAGTCGTTGGGGATTTCGAAGCAGCAATAGGGGATGTCGAGGTCTACCTTAAGGTTGCCGGGCTTAACGAGCAGTGCAGAGATAAGCACGCGCTTGGGGTGGTAGTTTTCGAGCAGCAGGAGGAGTTCCTTCATGGTGAGACCCGAGTCGATGATGTCTTCTACGATGACCACCGTGCGGCCCTCAATCGATTCGTTAAGGCCGATGAGCTGGCGCACCTTTCCCGTGGAGCTTGTGCCTTGGTAAGATGCCATGCGCACAAAGGAAATTTCGCAAGGCACGCTGACAGCGCGCAGCAGGTCGGCTGCAAAAACGAAAGAGCCGTTGAGCACGGCGAGGAAAAGCGGCTGTTCGCCGGCGAGGTCGGCACTGATTTGTGCGCCGAGGGCAGCCACGCGCTCCTTGATTTCTTCTTCGGGAATGCTGACGGCGAAGCTGCGGTCTTTGATTTTGACGGTTTCCATGTTATAAGTATAAAATCCGAGGACATGAGTAGGGGCGTCTTGCAAACGCCTGGAGAATTATCGCCTTATATAGGTGCCTTTCGGCGCAAACGGCAGGCGTTTTGCAAAACGCCGCTGCAAATCTCAACTATCTGCGCAAGCAAATAGCCCAAACAGGCACTATCTTACGGCAAAAGTACAATTATTTTTCGTACTTTTGCGTTCAAAATGCAATAAGTGATGATAAATTCGGATTTTTTTGAACGAAAAATTGGTTTCAACGACATCCGTACGAGGTTGAAAGGGCGTTGTTTCTCAACGCTCGGCACAGAATGGGTAGACACTAACTTTAAGTTTCTCGCCACCTTTGCCGAGGTGCGCCGAGCCCTCGACCTCCACACGGAGTTCGTGCGCCTGTTTCAGGAAGATGCGGCGGATTTCGACGCAGACTTCTTCGACGTGCGCGAGCCGCTGCTGCGCGTACGCCCGGAGCGCACATATATGGAAGAGCAAGACCTTTTCTATCTCAAACGCTCGCTGGCAACCATCGAACGCTTTGCCACGCTGTTTCGCAAAACGGCAGACGAAAAAGGCGAAGACGAAGCAGCCGCGCCGCTCTATCCCACGCTCGCCTCGGTGGCTGCCGACGTGGCTGTGTTCCCCGATATCGTGAAACGCATCGACGAGGTGCTCAACAAGTATGGCAAGGTGAAAGACACCGCCTCGCCCGAGCTCCTCTCTATCCGCCACCAGATAGAAATCAATACGCGCGGCATCTCCCACGCCCTGCGCGGCATCATCAACGAGGCCCGCACCGAGGGCTACATCAACCGCGACATCAGCCCCACGCTCCGCGACGGCCGCCTCGTGATTCCCGTGGCACCGGCCCTGAAAAAGAAGATCAAAGGCATTGTCCACGACGAGAGCGCAACGGGCAAGACCGTCTTCATCGAGCCGACCGCCGTGGTGGAAGCTAACAACAAGATACGCGAACTGAAAGCCGCCGAACGCCGCGAAATCATACGCATACTCCAAGAGCTCACCGCCGCCGTGCGCCCCGCGCTCGACGACATTCTCGCGTCCCTGCGCTTCCTCGCGCTCATCGACTTCCAGCGCGCCCTGATGACGTATGCCGAGAGCATGGAAGCCTGTGTGCCGCGCCTTTCGTCCGACCCCTGCCTCACGATGCGCGAGGCCTATCACCCTCTGCTCGTGGAAAGCCTCAAGCGTAAGGGCGAAGAGATGACGCCGCTCAACGTGTCGCTGCCGCGCGACAAGCGTTTCATCATTATCTCCGGCCCCAACGCCGGCGGCAAGTCGGTGTGCCTCAAAACCGTGGGACTCCTGCAATACATGCTGCAATGCGGCATGCCCGTGCCCGTGAGCGAGGCCTCGACCTTCGGCATCTTCTCGCAGATATTCATAGATATGGGCGACGAGCAAAGCATTGAAAACGACCTATCTACCTATTCCTCGCATCTGCAAAACATGAAGCTGATGCTCCGCGAGACCAACGCCACCACGCTCCTGCTCATCGACGAGATGGGCAGCGGCACGGAACCGCAAATCGGCGGCATACTCGCTGAATGCATCCTCGACCGCTTCGTGCAGAGCCGCGCCTTCGGCGTCATCACCACGCACTATCAAAATCTCAAGCAGTACGCCTCGCATACGCCGGGCGTAGTGGCTGGCGCGATGCTCTACGACCGCCAACAGCTGCAGCCCCTCTTCACCCTCGCCCTCGGCACGCCGGGCAGCTCCTTTGCCCTCGAGATTGCCCGCAAAATAGGACTGCCTGCCGACCTCATCCGTGAGGCTGAAGAACTCGTGGGGCGCGATTACGTGGTGAGCGAGAAATATATCCAGGACATCATTCGCGACAAAAACTATTGGGAGAATAAGCGCCGCGCCGTGCACGACCAGGAAAAGAACCTCGACCGACTGCTCGAGCGTTACGACCAGGAAATCACCGACACCCGCACGCGCCGCCAGGCGGTGCTGGCCGAAGCCCGCGAGCAGGCGCAGACGCTCCTCGAGAGCGCCAACGCCCGCATTGAAAACACGATTCGCGAAATCCGTGAGGCCGAAGCCGAGCGCGAGCGCACGAAGCAGGTGCGCCGCGACCTGCAAGAGTTTAAGGAAGAAGCGCTGAGCGAAGCCGCCGACCTCGAAGAGCAACGCCTGCAACGCAAAATGCGGCAGATAGAAGAGCGGCGCAAACGCCGCGAAGAGCGCCGCGCGGGTAAGGCTGGTGCGGCGGGCAACGCCGCCACGGCTGCCGCCGCGCCCCAAAAGGCAGAGAAACCCGTTGTGGCAGGTTGCTGGGTGCGGTTGAAAGAAATGCCCGATGTGCGTCCCGGACGCGTGGAGACGGTGAAAGGCCGCAGCGCAAAGGTGCTTTTCGGCAGTATCTACAACCAAATCGACATCGCACGCCTCGAAGTGTGCGAGGCCCCCGCGCCCGAAAAGCCTCTGGCGCAGCAGGCCGTGAGCTACATCAGCCGCCAGACGCGCGACGCCATCGACGCAAAAAAACTCAACTTCAAGCCCGACATCGACCTGCGCGGAATGCGCGTGGACGAGGCGCTTTACATCATCACGAACTTTATCGACGATGCCGTGCTCCTCGGCGTTTCTCGCGTGCGCATCTTGCACGGCACCGGCACGGGCGCACTGCGCGAACTCACCCGCAACTATCTCCGCACCGTGCCGCAAGTGAAGCACGTGCGCGACGAGCACGTGCAGTTCGGCGGCGCAGGCATCACCGTGGTGGACTTAGAATAATTGACCATTTATAAATAAACTATCAGCCCCCGGCAAAGCAATCGCTTCGCCGGGGGCTGATGGATTTATATGGTCTCAATAATGTCTATAGATACTATAGTTTTTATTTTTATATCGAAAGTTCGTCGAGCACTCTGATGAGTTGCTTGTCAATAAGCTTGCGGCGGCCCACAGCATCAACAAAGGGCACGTAAACCACTTCGTTGTTGCGCACGCCTACCATCACGTTGCGCTGTCCCTGCACCAAGGCCTGAATGGCTCCCACGCCGACGCGCGAGGCAAGGATGCGGTCGCGGGCGGAAGGGCTGCCGCCGCGCTGCAAATGGCCGAGAATGGACACGCGCACGTCGAAATTGGGATATTCCTTATTCACGCGATCGGCGTAATAGATTGCGCCGCATTTGGGGCTCTCGCTCACGATGACGATGCAGCTTTTCTTACTCTTGCGGATACCGCGCTCCATAAATTTTATGAGCTGGTCGCTGCCCGTAGAATCTTCGGGAATAATCGCAGCTTCTGCTCCGGCCGCAATGGCACTGTTCTGGGCGAGGAAGCCCGCATCGCGGCCCATGACTTCTACGAAGAAGATGCGCTCGTGAGAGGTGGCGGTGTCGCGAATCTTGTCCACGCAGTCCGTAATCGTGTTGAGCGTGGTGTCGTAGCCGATGGTGCTGTCAGTTCCGTAAAGGTCGTTGTCGATAGTGCCGGGCAAGCCGATGCAGGGAAAGTCGTATTCCTCTGCGAGCTTCATGGCACCCGTGAGCGAACCGTTGCCGCCGATGACAACCAGTGCGTCGATGGCTTCCTTACGCAGCGTCTCGTAAGCGCGTTGCCGTCCGGCCGCCGTTTGGAACTCTTTGCAGCGGGCCGTACGGAGAATCGTGCCGCCTGTCTGTATGATGTTGCTCACATCTTCGGTGGTAAAGGTCTTAACGTCGTCGTTGATGAGGCCTTCATAGCCTCTGTAAATGCCTTTTACCGTGAAGCCGTTACAAATGCCGCTTCGCGTCACGGCTCGAATGGCAGCGTTCATTCCCGGAGCGTCGCCCCCGGAAGTCAGAACGCCGATACATCTTATTTTTCCCATAGATATTTTATTTTTGTCTTTTTAGTAGACGAGTAAACCAGTAGACGAGTATACGAGACAGGAATGTCGTGCTAATTATATTTTAGATGAGTAACTTGTCTTGTTTACTTGTTTACTCGTACACTTGTTTACTAAACTCGTTATTTAGTTCCAAAAATACATCATCACGAAGAGCACAGCAAGCCCCGCCAGCCAGCCGGCGAAGACCTTGGGCATCACGTGCGTGGCATACCATTTCAGACTCACGTTTTCCATGCGCATCAGCACGAGGCCCGTGATTGTGCCCGTGGCAAGCAGCGAACCGCCCACGGCGGTGGTGTAGCTGAGCAAGGGCCAGAAGTGCGCGGGGTTTGCCACGGCAGCAAGGTTGGGTTGCTCGAAGAAAGCCGTCAGTCCCAAAAGGGTCGTGACGTTTCCGAGCACGCCCGAAAGAAGTCCACCGGCAATGCCTACGCCGTAAGCCATAGAATCGCCCGCAGAGGCCAGCCATGTGAAGCCCTTTTGCAGCAGTCCCGTTTCGGTGGCCGCGCCGAACATCAGCGTAAGTCCGATGAAGAAAAGCAGGTTTTGGATATTCACATACTGCAATGCCAGCGGCAGGCGCTTGCGCACCATTTGGTCGCTGCCTAAAAGGGAGCGGTTGCAAAGTTCGTTCACGATCCACAGCAGCGACAGCACGCACATCGCGCCAAGGAAGGGCGGCAGTTGCGTGATGCGGTGGAACGTGGGGATAAACCACAGACCGCCTGCGCCCACGAAGAACATAATCATGCGTTGCCAGCGGTTGAGTATCGTGTCGTCGCCGCGATAGGGCGGGATATGCGTGCCGAGATGGATGCGGGCGGGCAGGCGGAGCGATATCAGCGTCAGCGTAGTGCCGAGCGCCACGACAAGGGCGGGCATCACCATCATAGAATAGGCGGTGGGCGTGATTAGTCCGTCCGTCCAAAGCGTGAGCGTCGTGAGGTCGCCGATAACGGTCGACGCGCCGCCGCAGTTGGCGGCAAGGATAATGACCGCGCCGTAAATCTTACGCATACGCTCGTCTTGGAACACGGGGTGCATGATGCCGAGCATGAGGCACGCGGTGGTTGTGTTGTCAAGGTTGGCAGAAAGCAGGAAAGTGATGATGGCCAGCACCCACAGCAGCGTGATGGGGCGCTTGGAGCGCAGCCATTCGCCGATAAAGTCGAAGCAGCCGTTGTTGTTGAGCACTTCCACAATGGTCATCGTGGCGAGGAAGTACAGCACCACCTGTGCGCCGCGGAAGATATATTCTGTGAATATGTTGTGCGCGATAAAGTCCTTCACCGCCATGGCGTTGATGGCATGCGAAGAAATGTAAGAGAAGAATTGTACGGGGTGTTGGCTGATTACGAAATCGGAGCCGAAAGCAATGTAAAGCAACCAACAGGAAACGCCGAAGAACATGGCAACGGCGGCCTTGTTCATTCGGTTAAGGGATTCGGTAGCAATTAAAAAGAGGCCGATAAGAATAATAGAAATGATAATTGCTCCCATACAAATGAGTTAGTCGCTATAAAAAAGAGCGGCAAACGGGGCTCGAACCCGCGACCCTTGGCTTGGGAAGCCAATGCTCTACCAACTGAGCTACTGCCGCGTTCTTTATTTTATTGGCAGCAAAGTTACGTAAAATTCGCAAAAGCGTGCGTTTCTTAGCAGATAATTTTGTGTTTAAAACTATGATTGACTAAAAAATGAGAGAAAGGGGAGAATTTTTTTCTCAAAACTTGAAGTAAGGCGCGAGCCGCTGGAAGTCTGTTTTGGAAAAGTCGGGACTGTTGCGCAGGTCCGACCACGAGCGTAGCGAGCCGAACTTCTGGCGAAAGCGCATGATGGCGCAAACCTGGTCGTAGGAGAGATAGGGATGCCGCAGCAGGGTCTTGAAGTCGGACTTATTCACATCGATTTGCCTCGGCGTTTCACCCGCGCCAATCTCAAACCATTGCTCTATGCCCTCGGGCAAATCGCCAATTTCGCGCAGCTGCGCCGTGCTGATATAGCCGCCCAGCCGCTCGCGATAGCGGCAAATCTGCGCCGCTCGGTAACGCCCTATGCCGGGAATGCGCTGAAGGAGCGTCGTGTCGGCGGCGTTGAGGGACAGTACCGTAAGTTCGCCGAATTTTTCAGGATAGATGCGCCGCAGGCTATCGCGCCTGCCAGACTCTTTCGCTAAGCTATTTTGATTTTCCTCCGCAATCGGGGGAATTATGATATATGGCCGCAGCCTTTGGAACTCTTCTTCGGTCAAGCCATACAGGCGGCGAAAATCGTCGGCACTGCGCCAGCGTCCGCCTTTACGGCGATATTTCAAGAGATTGCGCACCTGCCACGGTTTCAGCCCCACGCGCAGCAGCGTTGCAGAGTCTGCATCGTTGGGATTAAAAGGAAATAGTTCAGCCGCAGCGGGCAGCTTGCGGCGCGCCGCGCGTTGCAGGCTGTCGGCACGCAGGCTTTCTTCAAATGCCGCCAGCTCTTTTCTGTCGTCCTCGGAAATCTTATCATTTTCCGCGTTGCCGCGCCCTGAGAACCACCATCTGCCGGCGATGATAAGCAATACAACAGTGAGCAACACGCCGAAGGCGCGCTGCTCACTGCGGGTAATATGATATTTCTGCTTTAACGACACTGACTATATATTATATAATGCCTTGTGCCATCATGGCGTGCGCCACCTTCATGAAACCGGCGATGTTTGCGCCCTTTACATAGTTGAGGTAGCCGTCGGTGCGTCCGTAGCGCAAGCATTGGTCGTGTACGGCCGACATAATCTGGTGCAGTTTTGCATCGACTTCCTCGGCCGTCCAAGAAAGATGCATGGCGTTTTGCGTCATTTCCAGGCCGGAGGTTGCCACGCCGCCGGAGTTTACTGCCTTGCCCGGGGCAAAGAGTTGGCGATGCTCGATGAAGTAATCCACAGCCTCGGCGGTGCAACCCATGTTGCTCACCTCAGCCACGCACTGCACGCCGTTTGCCACGAGTTGCTCGGCATCTTGCAGGTTCAATTCGTTCTGAGTGGCGCAAGGCAGGGCAATATCTACTTTCTGCTCCCACGGCTTCTTGCCGGCGAAGAACTGGGCTTCGGGATAACGCTCGGCGTAAGGCGCAACGATGTCTTCGCCCGATAAGCGCAGTTCGAGCATGTAGTCGATCTTCTCGCCGCTCACGCCCTTGGGGTCGTAGACGTAGCCGTCGGGACCGCTCAGCGTCACGACTTTCGCGCCCATCTCGGTGGCTTTCTTGGCCGCGCCCCATGCCACGTTGCCGAAGCCGGAGATGGCCACCGTCTTGCCCTTGATGTCGAGCCCGTGTTCGGCGAGCATTTGATTTACAAAGTAGAGTGCGCCGTAGCCGGTTGCCTCGGGGCGGAGAATAGAACCGCCGAAGTCGAGGCCCTTGCCCGTAAACGTACCGGTGTGTTGGCGCGTGAGTTTCTTATACATGCCGTACATGTAGGCTACCTCGCGTCCGCCCACGCCGATGTCGCCGGCAGGCACGTCTTGGTCGGGGCCGAGGTTGCGCCAAAGCTCGAGCATGAAGGCCTGGCAGAAGCGCATGATTTCTGCCTCGCTGCGACCGCGCGGGGCAAAGTCCGAACCGCCTTTCGCACCGCCCATAGGCAGCGTGGTAAGGGCGTTCTTGAACGTCTGCTCGAAGCCGAGGAATTTGAGAATGCTCAGATTGACGGAGGGGTGGAAGCGCATGCCGCCTTTGTACGGGCCGATGGCGTTGTTGAACTGCACGCGGTAGCCGAGGTTTACGTGCGTGTTGCCGCGATCGTCAACCCAGGGCACTTTGAAGGTAAAGATGCGGTCGGGTTCTACGAGCCGCTCGATGAGACTCACGCGCTCGAACTCGGGATGCTGATTATAAATGTCTTCAATAGAGAGGAGCACTTCGCGCACTGCTTGCAAGTACTCTTTTTCACCCGGATGCTTTGCTTCCAGATTTTGCAGGATTAATTCGGTTTTCATGATATTAAGGATAATAACAAGGTTTAGTAGACGAGTAAACGAGTAGACGAGTAAACAAGTCAATGTTAGTAGACGAATAAACGAGTAGACAAGTAAACAAGTCAATGTTAGTAGACGAGTAAACGAGTAGACAAGTAAACAAGTCCAGGCTCATTTATATTATATGCGCAAATGTAAGCAAAAAGACCGCACTCCACAAATTTTTCAGGGTTTTAATATAAGAAAGTTGCGAAAAACTTATCTTTTCCTTGTCTTTTTGATAGAATTGGACCTTTTGCGTGCGCCTTTACTTGCTATCTGTGTAGCCGAGGGTGCGTAGGAGGGGAAGGAGGCGCTGGCGCACATCGCCTTGGATAAGGATTTGCCCGTCCTTCTCCGCGCCGCCGGTGCAGAGCCGCTTTTTGAGTTCGCGGCTCAGGGAGCGCAGGTCGTCGTCGCTGCCCGTGAAGCCCTTTATCACGGTGACGGTTTTGCCTGCCCGCCCCGACTTTTCCAGTTGCAAACGCAAACGCTGCCGTTCGGGCGGCAGCGTTGCTATGGGTTCGTCGTTAGTGTCGTCGTCGGTGGTGAACGCGAAGTCGGGATTGGTGGAATAAACCATTCCGAGGCGTTTCTTCCAGTCGTTGTCTTTCATCTTTCAGATTATTCCTTTTGGGAGAGTTTTACCAACTGCTTGCCGTTCTCATCGTTCAGGAATAAATAGTTGCCGGCAAGGCGCAACTGCTTCGTCTTTGCAAGGGCATCGAGGAAAGGACGCTCCCACTTGGCATCCTGGCAGAGCATGCGCGTGCTGCCAAGGGCGGAGAAATCAGCCTTACCTGCTTGCAGGTCTTTCAAGCTGAACGAACCAGTCAGGCGGTTGCAGCCCGTAAATCCGTAAAGGCTGCCTTTCTTAGTGTCGAAGCCGATAAAGGGCGTTTCGCTTTCGCTCTGCGGCACTGCCTGCCCGTCAATTACCTGCGCGTACCATTTTCCTTCGAGCAGTTCGGCGGTCAGCGTGCGCTTGTGGCAAGCCACGAGTTCGCCGCCGCGCTCATCGGTAAGCACGAATGCCTCTGCATTGCCCTTAGCCTGCTTGCACGCGCGCAGGGCTGCGTAGAGCTTTTGTTCTGTCTCGTTATCCGGGCAATAGCGCAAGGTAGTAACCATTTTCGAGAAGTCGAGTTGCGCTCCCTTTTGTGGGAGATCGGCAGAGAAGGAATTGCAGCCCGTGTTGCCGTTCAGCCTGCCATTTTCAATACCGAAGTAGGGTGCTTTTGCGAGGTTGCTCACCGTTTCGCCGTTGATTTGCGCCACGTACCATTCGCCAGAGAGCGTTGTCAGGTCGAGGCTTTTGCTGCAGCCTGCAAGCAGGGTGAGGGCGAGCAGGGGCAAGAAGAGTTTGATTTTTTTCGTCATAATATAGTTTTGAATTTATTAGAATTTACTTGTTGGTAGGATAAACTGCAAATTTCTTTTTTATTGCCACAAATTTTCTTTTTTGCCCTCGAATTATCTTTTTTATTGCCCACGAATCTCACGAATCTACACGAATCGTTTTCAATGAATAATAATGGCGACCTGTTCGGTCGCACGAATTTTCACGAATTCAAATATTTTCGGCTGCGCTTGGCAATTTCAATCGCACTTGCTTTCGCAAAATTCGTGTGATTCGTGCGACCGATCAGGTCGCCATTATAAGCGCAAAGCAGAGATTCGTGTAAATTCGTGAGATTCGTGGGCAAAAAACATAATTTGAAGAAAAAATACGTGGTAGCTTACTAATCAGCCAATGCGTTAGAATTTATATCCGATGGTAAGTATCACGTTGTTACGTTTGAAGTTGACGCTCGTGGCGGCGAGGTCGTTGGTGATTGTTCCTTCCGAAGAATAATGGAAAGGATAGAAATCTCCCTTTTGCGTCTGATACTGATAGGCTGCGTCGGCATAGAAATGCTTGCCTCGGTAGCCCAGGCCGAACGTGCCGCGATGCAGTTCGCCGAGGTTTACGTAGTCGGTATAGGTGGCGGCAAGATACGAGGGGCTGTTTGTGAAGAGATTGAGAAAAGCGTCCTGCTTGTGCGGGGCGGACACATAGTTGTAACCGGCGCGGAGGAACAGACCTTTTGCTATCTTGGCTTCTGCGCCTACTTTGAACGTATGCACGCCTTTCAGACATTCGTCGGCCTCGGTGTCGAGTGCATAGTCGCGCGTGCCGTTGTCCCAGCTGCTGTAATAGTCGTACGTGTTGTAGCGCACGTTCGTGGAACTATAATTTGCGTACTCGTATTCCAGGTCGAGCGCGAGTATATTCTCAATCGTCGTGGCTGCGCTCAGATTGATGCGCCACGGCGTACGCAGTTTGTAGTCAATGGGAATTACGTCCTGCTCGTACTCTGTGTAAGGCGTTGCAGACCCGTTGTCATACCACGGCGACGTCATTTGCAGATAATTGCTTTGCGTGAGGTTGTAGAACGTCGGCGTGCTTACCGAAAAGCCGATGCGGAAGGGGTTGTCCTCGATGGGGCGCACGATAAAGCCAAACTTCACGTCTACGCCGTTGCCCGAGAGCTTTTCCTCGCTATTCATCAGGTACGGGCCGATATCTACGCGATTACCGTTATCGTAGCCGATAATATTTTCGCCATACACCACGCCGCTCTTCAGGCTCACGTCGTAGCAACCTACGGTCAGGCCGGCATAAAAGCGGTCCTTGAAGTTGAAGGAAACATTAAAGTCAAATTCATGTATGCCGCCCCACTGTGCCCTGCGGTAATTGTAGCGGCTGGCCTCGCTGGGCAAGTAGTTCTTGCTTTTGCCGTCAGCGCTTTCCTCGGCATCAATCAGGTAACTCTGATAGCCGGCATAACCCAGAGGGCAAACGTCGAAACTTTCCTGCATCAGCCAACCCTCGCTGCCGCCATCGTAGAACAGGTTGTCGCGGGCGGCGATGTCGGCAATTTGCCAGCTCTGCGAAAGTCCGCCGTCAAGGTTGCCGCCGGTTGAGAGCGTATTCTTGAAATTGCGGCGCTTCTGATAGTTGAAGCCGATATTCATAAAGCGAACGGACTCGCTACCTAATTTGCACGCATACACAAAGCCGAGTTGGTCGAACGAGGCACGCGTCTTTTTCAAGTCGTAAAGTTCAATGCCGTCGGGCTGCGACGTGATGCTCGCCGTGATGGCGGCGTCGCTCTTGCGGTAGAGGCCGATGGCGGCGGGATTGGTGCCCATTGTGGAAAGGTCTGCGCCGAGTGCGTTCATTGCGCCGCCCATGCCCACATAGCGTGCCGTGCCCGTGAGGTCACTGCCCGAGAGGGCTTCAAACTTATAAACGTCCTGTGCCTGGGCGGCAATGCCTACCGAAAGCAGCAAGGCTGAAAGAATGTATTTCGATTTCATCGTAAAGTCGGGTTTTGAGATGATACAATATTATATATATAGTAGACAAGTAGACGAGTAGATGAGTAAACGAGTAGACGAGTTTTCAGGTAAAATGGTCAGCGAATGCCTTTCGCTATTCATTATCTGCGTCCGCCTCTGCTGCCTCCGCTAAATCCGCCTCGGCTGCCGCCGCCGAAACCGCTACTGCGCGAGGGCGTGCTGAACGAGGATGAGGACGACGAGCGTGAGGGCGTGCTCGGCGTTGAGAATGAGCGGGAAGAGTTGTTGTTGATGCTGCGATTGCCGAGATTGCCCGAGCGCGTGGTGCGCGTGCTCTGATTAGAGTTGCCCGCGGGCGTGGAAACCGTGCGGTTCACGCTGCGCCCGCCGCGCAGGTTGAGGTTGCCCGAGCGGCTTGGCGTAGAGCCCGTTGCACCCGTAGTGCTTACAGTGCCGCGTGTGCCGCGCGAGTTGTTGCGCAGGCCGAGATTGCCCGCCGTGGGACGGGAAGAGGGATAAAGCCCTGCGCCACGGTTGCTGCTGCGCGTGCCGCGCAAGCCGTGGGCAGCGAAACCGCCGTTAGAGGGACGGGCAGGTACCCAGTCGTGATGGTGATGCGGCGGATACCATCCGTGATAATGGTGTCCCCACCACGGGTCGTAGCAATAGTAAGGCGACCAAGCCCAGCGGTCATACCACCACCACGAACTCCAACCAATGCCGAAACCCGGTCCGTAGGCCCAGGCGGGCGTGTACCAGGGGTCGTAATAAATATCGTAGAAATCAATGTAATAGGGACTGCTCACGTAAACGCCGGCACGCGGACTGTGGAAACGTACAATGCGCGAGGTGTAAGTGCCGTCGGCATCGCTTATCGCCCATTCCTCTTCGTCGGCATAGGTCGTGTCGGCGGGTTGCGGTGCTGCGGTGTTGGGGCGACGGTTGTACTCATCCACGTCGCGCAGCCACGTGCCGCTTTCGTTTTCAAGCGGTGCGCCGCCCAGCGGGTCGGGAAAATCGCCGATGCGCCGCCCCACGCCTTCCGCATAAGGGTCGTCGTCAGTATCAACCTTAACGGTCTTGTTCTTCTTTTTAGAAGGAACGAAATACACGTCGTCGTCCTGTGCACTGCCTGCCATCGAGAAAGAGGCAAGGAGTATGAAGATAAAAAGCTTTTTCATGACATGCGTTTTTTTAGAGGTTTAGTCCTGAAGGCTGATGCGCCGTATGGCCGCGCCTTGGGGTTTCCGTGTTGTCTGTATCGCAAATTTATGCTTTTTTCCCCGACTATCCTGCCTTTATACCCGCTTTTAACGGCGGAAAACCCTGTTTTTTCAGATTATTTGCAAATGGCGGGGGAAATAGTTGCCGTTTTCGCAAGTTTTTGCTTGAAGCAACCGTCTTTCCCGGGCTGATATTTTTTACTTTCTGCCTTTCTTTTTTTTTCTTCCCCTTGATACTTTTCCCTTTCTCCGTGATATTTTTTCCTTTCCTATAAGATATTTTTTATTACAAAGTTTGTAACGCATGTTAGAAAGTTTGTAACACATATTACAAAGTTTGTAATACATGTTACAAAGTTTGTAACAAAAAATATCTGCGCAGATAGTGAAAAACATCAAGGGGAAAAGAAAAAATAGTGCCGAGAAAGTAAAAATGATCTTGCTGATACTTAGCCCCTCTACGCGGCAAGCCGCCGGGAATATGGCAGTCGGCGGGCGCAGGACACAAAAAAAAAGCCAGGGCGTATCGGAATACGTCCTGGCTGTAATGGGGCGAATGTTGCTAACGCTCTTCTTTGAGCCGCTCCTGCGCCGCAAGGTAGGCTTTCTGCCAATCTGTGTCGATGCTGAAAGGTGTGATTTCGCCGCCCTCGTTGATATACGACATCGTGGTCTCTGTGTCGGGGTCGTTGAAAAGCGGGTTGGCGGCAGAGGTCTCCATGAAGAGTGCAATGCGCTTGCGGCGCTTGTTGTCGCTGAGCCGCTTGGTGTCGATCACCTCGCTGAAAAAGAGGGTGAGAAACTCGGAAAGATAGTAGGCCTGCGTGTCGAGAAACTGCGCCGACACCGTTTCGCTCTGCTCAAATGCCTTCGACTTGATGTAAATCAGCGCGGTGCGTTTGAATTGTGCTATCTGCGTTTGCGTGTAACCGCTCGTGGGGGTGTTGACAATGCGCGTGGCATTGTCGAGCACCATTTTGTAGACGTCCTGGGCAGGAGAGGTCAGCGGACATAAGAGTAGGGCTGTGAAGAAAAGCGTGCGTATCATAAGTATATTTTTTTTAGTAGTAGACGAGACAAGTCACTCATTTTCTGAAATAGGCTTCGCGCCTCTTCGCCCCGTGCTCACGCGGTCGGCATTGGCGCGGGCGAAGGCCGCCCACGAGTGGGTCGACGCGCCTGCGGCGGGCTGCGGGCGAGAAGTTTGCAGGAAATGGCAATAGGCGGCGGCGAGGGCGTCGGTGGCATCGAGGAAAGGCACGCTCTCTGCCGCGTCGAGATGCAGCACCTTGCCGAGCATGGCTGCCACCTGCTCCTTAGAGGCCGCGCCGTTGCCCGTGATGGCCTGCTTGATCTTGAGCGGCGCGTATTCGTGGATGGGCACGTCGCGGCTGATGGCGGCGGCAATGGCAACGCCCTGCGCACGCCCCAGTTTGAGCATGCTCTGCACGTTCTTGCCGAAGAAAGGAGCCTCGATGGACAGCTCGTCGGGCAGGAACTCCTGCAAAAGCTTGGTGACCTGCTCGTGGATGCGCCCGAGTTTGAGGTAAACGTCCTTGCAGCGGCGCAGGTCGATGACACCCATGGCTTTCACCTCCACGCGCTTGCCCTGAATGTGCAGCACACCGTAGCCCAGCACGTTGGTGCCGGGGTCGATGCCGAGGATTACCTTGTCGAGGGGTGCTTGCGGTGTTTTCATAGGCGGAGGGAGGCGCACAGAGTCCGGCGGAAGGGCGGGGCGCAATAACTTTCTGCGCAGCAAAATTACGAAACAAGGCAATACGCCGCTGTTATTTTCTGTAAAATTTTCTTATATCAAGATTTAGTTTTACATTTGCATTTCAAACTTTGCTTATAAGACAATATAAATAAACGCGATTTTATTATGAAACGTCTTTTGTTAGTTTTGTGCTGCATGGCGGCACTTATGCCGCTCACGGCGCAGGCACAGGCCGTTATCAAGTTTGACAAGACCAGCCACGACTTCGGAAAGTTTAAGGAGTCTGCCCCGCAGACTTATTCCTTTGTGTTTACCAATACGGGCGACCAGCCACTTATCATCCAGCAGGCCTTTGCCTCCTGCGGCTGCACCGTGCCCACGTTTTCCAAAGAACCCGTCCAGCCGGGCGAGAAGGGAAAGATTACCGTGACTTACAACGGCAAGGGCAAATTCCCCGGACATTTCAAAAAGCCCGTGACGGTGCGTTCCAACGCTTCCAACCAGATGGTGCGCATTTATGTTGAGGGAGATATGGTTTCAGAGCAATAAATTTTCTTCCCCCTGATATGAACTCGAACTACTACCTCGTAATTATGGCGGGCGGCGTAGGCAGCCGCTTCTGGCCCGTGAGCAACGAACAGTTACCCAAACAGTTCCTCGACATTCTCGGCACGGGGCGCACGCTCCTCCAACTCACCGCCGACCGCTTCCGCGACATCGTACCGAATGACAATATTTATATTGTAACCTCTGCCAACTACTGCGACATCGTGAAGGAGCAACTGCCCGACGTGCCTGCTGAGAATATCCTCGCAGAACCGTGCCGCCGCAACACTGCTCCGTGCATCTGCTACGTAAGTTGGAAGATAAAGAAACGCAACCCCAAGGCAAACATCGCCGTGGTGCCGAGCGACCACATGGTGACCGATGAGAAGAAATTCGCAGAAGCCATTCAGCAAACGCTCGAATACGCCGCAGAAACAGATGCTATCGTGACCCTTGGCATTAAGCCCACGCGCCCCGAAACGGGTTACGGCTACATCAAGGCCGACCTTAGCTTTGCCTCTTCGCGCAAAAACAATATGTTCCGCGTAGATGCCTTTAAGGAAAAGCCCAACCGCGAGACGGCAGAGCTTTATCTAAAGCAAAGCAGCTATTTCTGGAACTCGGGCATCTTTATCTGGAACGTCAGCACGATTGTCAACGCCTTCCGCGTGTACCAGCCCGCCATGTCGCGCATCTTCGAAGATTTGCTTCCCGTCTACGACACGCCGCAGGAGCAGGAGATGATTGACAAACTCTTCCCCGAATGTGAGAATATCTCTGTGGACTATGCCATTATGGAGCACGCCGAGGAAATCTTCGTCTATCCCGCCAGTTTCGGCTGGAGTGACCTCGGCACGTGGGGCTCGCTGCGCGAGCAGGTGCAGAAGGACGCTTATGGCAATGCCTGCATCGGGCCTGACATCGACCTCTACGAAACTTACAACTGTATCGTCCATGCCACGGGCGAGAAGAAAGTGGTTGTACAAGGCTTGGACGGCTATGTCGTGGCCGAAAAAGACGGAACTTTGCTTATTTGCAAACTTTCGGAAGAACAGCGCATTAAACTTTTTCATTAAATCGTTTATCTAATTTTCTCCCTCCCTACGCCTCACCGTTAAAATGCACTCCGAAGCCCGTTTTTGGCAAAACGCGATAGAGCATTGGTATGCCGCGAACAAGCGCGAACTGCCTTGGCGCGGCATTGCCGACCCTTATAAGATTTGGGTTTCGGAAATTATCTTGCAGCAAACGCAGGTGGCGCAGGGATGGGCATACTATGAGCGTTTCGTAACGCGCTTCCCCGACGTGGCCGCGCTCGCCGCCGCCGATGAGGCAGAGGTGCTGAAATTGTGGCAGGGACTGGGCTATTACAGCCGTGCCCGCAACATGCACCGCGCCGCCCGCCAAATCATGGAGCAATGGCAGGGACGCTTCCCGCAAACTTATGAAGACGTGCGCGGGCTGATTGGCGTGGGCGACTACACCGCCTCCGCCATTTGTTCTTTTGCCTACAATCTGCCCTGCGCCGCCGTAGACGGCAATGCCTACCGCGTGCTGTCGCGCTGCTTCGGCATCGACACACCCATAGATACCACGGCGGGCAAGAAAGAGTTTGCCGCCCTCGCGCAGGCTTTGCTCGACAAGGACGCCCCTGGGCTTTACAACCAAGCCCTTATGGACTTCGGTGCCACGCAATGCACGCCGCAGAACCCGCGTTGCACCGACTGTCCCCTCACGGGCAGTTGCGCCGCGCTGGCGGAGGGCAGGGTGGGGGAACTGCCGCGCAAAGAAAAAGGCGCGAAGGTTACCGACCGCTACCTATATTATATTGTGTGCCGCACGGCAGAGCGCGTGTTCATGCGCCGCCGCCCGAAAGGCGATATATGGCAGGGGCTTTACGAGCCGCTGCTCATCGAGAGCGACGCGCCGCTATCGTTCTCTGCCTTGCAGCAACGCCTCGCTGAGTTGCTGCCGTCCGCTACGGCATTGCGCCCCGTGGCTGCCGGCATCACGCACAGGCTCACGCATCGCAGGCTCGTGGCCGATTGCTACGAAGCCCGCCTGCCCGAAAATACCGAGACGCAGATAGCAGGTTGCAGCCCGTACAGCCGGGAAGCGCTGGAAGCACTGCCCGTGCCGCGCCTCGTGGAAAAGATATTGCAAAAAGCATTAGAGAAACAGTAGAAATAAAAAAACTTTCCCATGTCAAGAAAGAGAAAGCCCCTTCCCATACTCACCGACATACTCATCACCGACGTCGCCGCCGAGGGCAAGGCTATTGCCAAGGTGGACAACCTCGTTATCTTCGTGCCTTACGTCGTGCCGGGCGATGTGGTGGATCTTCAAATCAAGCGCAAGAAACACAGCTACGCAGAGGCTGAGGCCATTGCCATAAAAAAATACTCCGAACTCCGCGCCCAACCCTTCTGTAAGCATTTCGGCGTGTGCGGCGGCTGCAAATGGCAATGCCTGCCCTACGAGGAACAGCTCCGCTTCAAGCAGAAGCAAGTTTGGGACAACCTTACGCGCATCGGCAAGATAGAGTTGCCCGAAATGTTGCCCATACTCGGCAGCAAGCACGTTGCCCGCTATCGCAACAAACTCGAATTCGGTTTTTCCAACAAAAAGTGGCTCACCTCGGAGCAGGTGGCCTCGGGCGTGCAGTTCGATTGCATGGACGCCGTGGGCTTTCATATTCCCGGCGCATTCGATAAAATTCTCGACATCGAAGAATGTCATTTGATGGACGATATAAACAACCGCCTGCGCAACGGCATCAGAGCATACGCCCTTGCCCACGGGCTGACATTTTTCGACCTCCGCCAGCAGACGGGCTTGCTGCGCAACATGATGCTCCGCACCTCAGCCACGGGCGAAATCATGCTCCTCATGCAGTTCTGCATGCGCGGCGCTGACGACGAGGCGCAGGCAAAGGCGCTCTTGGAGCATCTGCACGCTACATTCCCCGAAGTGACCTCGCTGCTGTATGTCAACAACACGAAGTGCAACGATACGATTGGCGACCTCGATGTCATCACCTTCGCCGGCACGCCTTTTATCTACGAAACCATGGAAGGGCTGCGCTTCAAGGTGGGGCCGAAGAGTTTTTACCAAACAAATACCGAGCAGGCCTACGAACTGTATAAGGTGGCGCGCAACTTTGCCGCCCTCACCGGCGACGAACTCGTCTACGACCTGTACACCGGCACGGGCACCATTGCCAATTTCGTGGCGCGGCAGGCAAGGCAAGTCGTTGGTATAGAATATGTGCCCGAAGCCATAGAAGACGCGAAGGTGAACGCAGAGCTCAACGGTTTGGACAATACCCTCTTCTACGCCGGCGATATGAAAGACATACTCACCACCGGCTTCATCGAGCGGCACGGCAAGCCCGACGTGATTATCACCGACCCGCCCCGCGCCGGAATGCACGCCGACGTGGTGAACGCCATTCTCTTCGCCGCCCCGCGCCGCATCGTCTACGTTTCGTGTAACCCCGCCACGCAGGCCCGCGACCTCGCGCTCTTCGATACCGACTATCGCGTCACGAAGGTGCAGCCCGTCGACATGTTCCCGCAGACCCACCACGTGGAAAACGTGGTATGTTTGGAAAGAAGATGATTGCTTCCGCCTATCTCGCCAAGCAGATACAGGCCTTCCTCGACGAGCGCAACGCAGAGGGGCTTTTGGAATATTTGCAGCGCCTCAGCAATGCGGCGCGGCGCAGTGCCGATGCGCTTTTGGGCGAGAGGCTGCTCCTAGACGTAGAGGAAGAGGCATTTTGGCTGTTTTTCTCAGAAATGGTGCGGCGTACGCCGAAAGCCTATCTCGGCACGTTTCTCAAAGCAGCCGGAGTGCGGTTGGCGAAAGGGCAACTGAATGTCGCCGATCCCCTGTTCCTGAAATTCGCCGCCGAAGATGCCACGCCCATCGACCGCACGAAATGCCTCGATGCCCTTCTGCCGCTCATCAAACAGCCAGAAGATGCCGAGCGCGTGCTCGATGCCTTCTTCTGTAAAGAACAGAAAACTGCGCCCGGGCGTGCCCTCGTCTTGCTGAAAGTGCCGACCGATGCCTGCAACTATCTTCTTTTCAAAACCATGAAGCAGACCGACGACCTCGTGCTGGTGCGCAAGGTCTGCCTGCGCCTCTTGCAGCGCGGCGGCGGCGCGTCGTTCAACCTCGCCGGTATCCTTGCCGGCTATTTCGGCATACAGTCGCTCCCTGCCGCCTTCTCCCTGAAAATAGAACCTTATCAATATTCGCACCTTGAAGAGTCGTATGGCAATTTCCTGAAATACCTGCGGCAATGATAACGCTATGCAACACCAAGTAGATTTCTTTTTTTCCGCCCCTGCCGCCGTGCAGATGGGCAAAGCCGGGCTGCAAGTCTTGGCAGCCAACGAGGCGTTACACAATATATATATAATAGCCCCTGCGGCCGACGAAACGCTCAGCAGCCTTTTGTCAGAGAAAATCGCGTTGCTCCCCTGCGACACGCTCACCGGCTCGCGCCTGCTGCGCACCATAATCCCGAAGTGCGGCAGCCGTTATGCCATGTTTTTCCTCTCGCCCCAGCAATTTGTGCCCGGCTATCGCTGCATCGAACGTTTTGTTCAGGCGGCGGAAGATACGGGCGCGGCGATGGTTTATTCCGACCGCTGCGACGGACAAGGCGCACACCCCGTCATAGATTATCAGGAAGGCAGCCTGCGCAACGATTTCGACTTCGGCAGCCTGTGGCTCGTGCGGACAGACCTGTTGAAGAAATATCCGGAAAGCGACCACCCGCGTCGCCTCCGCTTCGCCGCCTTCTATGCCCTGCGTCTCTTCTTAAGCAGGGAGGGAGAACTGTTCCACATCTCCGAACCCCTCTACACGGAGCAGGAGACCGACCTTCGCGCCAGCGGTGAGAAGCAATTCGACTACGTAAATCCCGCGCAGCGGGAAGTGCAACTCGAAATGGAACGCGTATGCACGCATCACCTCAAAGCCGTCGGCGCATGGCTTGCCCCCGATGAGTTCGACGACCTTCCACACGACCGCGCCGACTATCCCGTAGAAGCGTCCGTCGTGATACCCGTCCGCAACCGCGTGCGTACTATCCGCGACGCCGTGGAGAGCGCATTGGGGCAGGACGCGCCCTTTGAGTTTAATGTCATTGTGGTGGACAATCATTCCACCGACGGCACAACGGATATTCTTAAAGCATTGAGCGAAAGCAATCCCCGCGTCGTGCATCTCGTGCCCGAGCGCACCGATTTGGGCATTGGCGGCTGCTGGGACTTGGCCGTGCGCTCCGCCGCCTGCGGACGCTATGCCGTGCAGCTCGACAGCGACGACCTTTACAGTGGCACGGACACCCTCGTCCGTATCGTCGAGGCATTCCGCAAGCAAAAGGCGGCCATGGTGATTGGCAGCTACCGCATGGTGAACTTTAACCTCGAAACGCTGCCGCCGGGCTTGATTGACCATAAAGAATGGACGCCCGACAACGGGCGAAACAATGCCCTGCGCATCAACGGCTTGGGGGCGCCGCGTGCCTTCCGCACCGATATTCTGCGCCGCCTCGGTTTCCCAAATACCAGTTACGGCGAAGACTATGCCCTCGGGCTGGCCGTTTCGCGCCGCTGGCGCATTGGGCGCATTTACGACGAACTCTATCTCTGCCGCCGCTGGGAGGGCAATTCCGACGCTGCCCTTTCGGTGGAAAAGGTGAACCGCAACAATATCTACAAAGACAGCCTGCGCACCATAGAACTCCGTGCCCGCCGCGCCCTCGTGTCGCTTTGGAACACCGAAGCCACGTCCGACGATGTGCATGAATTTTTCAATCGCCAAATGCAGGCGTGGCCCGAAGTGGCGGAACGCTTCGACGATTTGCGTCAGAATATCCAGACGCGCCGTTTCGAGGCCGACGATTATACGCTCGCCGTGCAGTTTAACCCGCGCCGCATGAGTTCCACCGCCGCAAAAGTCGACAAGCGGCATTTGAAGGAACGCCCCTGCTTTCTCTGCGACAACAACCGCCCGAAAGAGCAAATCGCTTTCCCGCTCGAAGGGCGTTTCCAACTGCTCGTCAATCCCTTTCCCATACTCCCCGGACATCTCACCATACCCCTGCGCCGCCACACGCCGCAGAGGCTCGAGGACATGATTGACGGGCTCAACAAGATGGCTTGGGAAATTCCCGACTTCATGTTCTTCTACAACGGCGCGCGCTGCGGCGCGTCCGCTCCCGACCACGCGCATCTCCAGGCAGGCTTGCGCGGCGCGGTGCCCATCGAGAAAGATTGGAAGATGTACGAGAACCGCCTCGAGAAAATATATCCCACCGACGGCATGGAAACGGCAGAACTCGAAGACCTCGGATATACCGGCACGGGAGCGGGGCTCTATCTGCTGCATGGCTATGCCTGTCCTGCTTTTGTGCTGATGGGCGGTCAGCACGACGGCGGCCAGTTCCTCTTGCGCAAACTCTTCGCCGCACTGCCTGCAGTGGAGGGCAGCGATGAGCCCGACGTGAATATCCTTGCCTGGCGGCAGGCGGGCGGTCCTGGCGATGCCGACGCCGTGGTGATGGTGATATTCCCCCGCCGCAAGCACCGCCCCGACTGTTATTACGCCAGCGGTTCAAGCAATATGCTCGTAAGTCCCGGTGCCCTCGACATGGGCGGCCTGCTCATCACGCCGCGCGAGGAAGACTTTAGGAAAATGACCCTCAAAACGGCAGTCAATATTCTCCGCGAGGTAACCCTCACCGAAAGCGAAACGATGCAGGCCGTGCGCCGCATACATCGCGCCGCCCATTCCGGCACATCGCGCCGCGCCGCCGCGCAAGAGACCGCCCCGCAATCGGCCTTCGACGAAGAACCCGAGGTGAGCGTCGGCATCATGTCGGCCGAGCGCGTGCGCTTCCGCCTCAGCGGCGCGTTCCACGCCAAGGGCGCGTTGCAGACCGGCGAGCAGGAAGCAGAATGTCGCGACGGAGCCATACTTTGGAACGGCAACATTTACAGCGAACTCTCTTTCATTCCCGATAGCCCCGATGCCACCTTCACGCTCGAGGGCGTGACCATCGGCAAGAACTTCCACTGGGAGCAGGAGCAGCAGCAAACCTTCGCCGGCCGCCTGCAACTCATCGTGGACGAGGAGAAACTCGTCGTGGTGAACCACATTCCCGCCGAGGAATACCTCGCGAGCGTCATTTCCTCCGAGATGAAATCCACCTCTTCGCTCTCCCTGCTCAAGGCGCACGCCGTCATTTCGCGCAGTTGGCTGTTCAGTCAGATGCTGCGCCGCCGCGCCGCCGCCGGCAAGGGGGCATCGGGCGGTTTCTTCTCGTTCGTGCGTCGCGACGACCAGTACGTGCGCTGGTACGACCGTGAGGACCACACGCTCTTTGATGTCTGTGCCGACGACCATTGCCAGCGATATCAGGGCCTGCCTGCCGCCGGCGCGTCCAGCGAGATGTGCCGCGAGGCGGTGCGTGCCACGCGCGGCGAGGTGCTGCTCTCCGAAGGCGAGGTGTGCGATGCCCGTTTCTCGAAATGTTGCGGCGGCGTGACCGAGCGTTACGGCACCTGCTGGAACGATGAGGACATCTCTTATCTGCAGCCCGTGCGCTGCGATGGCAAGGGAAATGTCCCCGACCTCACCGATGAGGCTGAAGCGGAGCGTTGGATCATGTCCGCCCCCGCGGCCTATTGCAACACCTCCGAGCAGGCTCTGCTCTCCGAGGTGCTCAACGACTACGACCTCACCTTCACGCCCGATTTCTACCGTTGGCAGACCGTGTTGCCGCAAGCCGAACTGGCGGCACGCCTGCGCGAGCGGCTCGACCTCGATTTTGGTGACATCATCGACCTTCAGCCTTTGCAGCGCGGCGCAAGCGGCCGCATCTCCCTGCTGCGCATTGTGGGCAGCAAGTGCAGTCTGTCGCTCGGCAAAGAGTTGGAAATCCGCCGCGCCCTGGGCGAGAAATGCCTGTATAGTTCCGCCTTTGTCGTGCGCCGCTCGTTTGCCGAAGGCGCACCCGCAGATGCCGTCCCCGCCGCCTTCACGCTCCACGGGGCAGGGTGGGGGCACGGCGTAGGCCTGTGCCAAATCGGTGCGGCCGTGATGGCAGACAAAGGCATCGGCTATAAAGACATACTGCAACACTACTATGTAGGCTCCGACCTGCAGGCGCTGTATCAGTAGGGGCGTTCTGCAGAACGCCCGCCGTGTGCGCCGCATGGCATTAATCAATAAGGCAATTATCAACCGGGCGTTCTGCAGAACGCCCCTACCCGTACCAAGCATATCCATCATTAAAAATGTCCCTTCCCCGTACTCCCTGGACCTGGCTGCCCACGCTCTACATAGCCGAAGGCATACCATATATCGTTGTCACCGTCGTGGCCACCATTATGTACAAGCGGCTCGGCATCGGAAACGCCGACATCGCGTTTTACACCTCTTGGCTCTATCTTCCGTGGGTCATCAAACCCTTTTGGAGCCCCATTGTGGACGCATTCGGCACAAAGCGCATGTGGATCATAGCCATGCAGCTCATCATCGGCGCGGCCCTCGGCGGACTCGTACTCACGCTACCCGCGCCCGGCTTTTTCAAATGGTCGCTAGCCTTTTTCTGGCTGCTCGCCTTCTCAAGCGCTACCCACGACATCGCCGCCGACGGCTTCTACATGCTGGCACTCACGAAGAAAGAGCAGGCATTCTACGTAGGCATACGCTCCACCTTCTACCGCGTTGCCATCATAGCGGGACAGGGCTTGCTCATCATGCTTGCCGGCACGCTCGAACTCATTTACAAGCCCGCCGCCGCATGGGCAACCGTGATGCTCGTGGCCGCCGCCCTCTTCCTCCTGCTTGCCGCCTGGCATTTGGCATCGCTGCCCCGCACGGAAATAAGGGCAGAATGCCCGCGCTCACAAGGCAACTTCACCGGCGACATCATTAAGCCCTTCACCGGCTTTTTCCGCAAGCCCGGCATCGGCTGTGCCTTGGCGTTCATGCTGCTATATCGCCTGCCCGAGGCGTTCCTCACCAAGATAACGCCCCTCTTCCTGCTCGACAGCGTGGAGGGCGGCGGCTTGGCGCTCACCACGGCCGAGATAGGCTTCGTGCAAGGCACGGTAGGCATCGTGGGGCTCACGCTCGGTGGCATCCTCGGCGGCATCCTCGCCGCCGGCAAGGGCGGCATGAAGCGTTGGCTCTGGCCGATGGTGGCGAGCATCACTATCCCCGACGCGCTCTACATCATCCTCGCCTATTACCAGCCCGAAAACCTCACGCTGATAGGCGCATTCGTGTTTTTAGAGCAGTTCGGCTACGGCTTCGGCTTCACCGCCTATATGATTTACCTGCTGCAATTCGCGCGCGGCGAGAACTCCACGGCGCACTACGCCTTCGCCACGGGCTTCATGGCCTTGGGCATGATGCTGCCCGGCTTGGTGAGCGGTATGTTGCAGGAAATCACAGGTTACCTCAACTTCTTTATCATCACCACCGCGCTATGCAGCGTCACCTTCCTTGTGTCCGCGCTCGTGAAGTTTGATGCAAGCGATGATTGACGGCGCAAGTTTGCCTGCCTGCCAATTTCTCCCAACTATATGCTATCGGTGCAACCGCTATCTGCGCAGACAGTGCATGCTGTCTGCGCAGATATTTTTTACGCTCATATAATACATTTTTCATTTTCTCCTTGATACTTTTTCCTATCTTATAAGACATTTTTTATTACAAAGTTTGTAACAAGCGTTACAAACTTTGTAACACATGTTAGAAACTTTGTAATATGTGTTACAAACTTTGTAACAAAAAATTGCTCGGAGCAAATGAAAACTATCTTATAAGAAAGGCAAAAATGCCTTATATGACAGGGAAAATTTTCTCGGCGAACGCTAACATTGCCTTGCGCGATAGCGTTGCTCCGATATATGAAATTGAGCGATGACAGTAAGCAAATTCTGCGGTTGCGAGAATAGTGGATTCTGTAAAGGAGCAGCGGAGCAAGCAAACGCCCCGAATAGTCGGGGCGAAAAGATTGAGGGAAAATAAAAATTATTGTCGCAAAGCAATAAAAGCAAAAAGCCGGCGTTAATAATGTAAAACAATAATACATTATGGAGGCATTAACGCTTATGCAGGAAGAAGAACATATAGTGATAGAGGATGGCATGTCCGTGTGGGGACAAGCGGCGAAAAGGACGTTTGACTGCCTGCTGGCAGCCGTGCTGCTCATCGTGTTCTCGCCCCTCTTTCTGATTTGCTATATCGCTGTGCGCCTTGAAGACGGTGCACCTGCCATTTTCAAGCAAGAGCGCATCGGGCTGAACGGCATGCCGTTCTATATCTATAAGTTCAGGAGTATGCGCATGGGCGCAGAAAAGAGTGGACCGCAATTATTTTGCGGCGAAAAGGACGACCGCCTCACCAAGACGGGCAAATTTCTCCGCGACCACCATCTCGACGAACTGCCGCAGCTTTGGAACGTGTTTGTAGGCGACATGGCATTCATCGGGCCGCGCCCCGAACGCAAGTTCTATATCGACAAGATTATGGAGTGCGACCCGCGCTATGCGGAGCTTTATAAAATCCGCCCGGGCGTCACTTCCTACGCCACGCTCTACAACGGCTACACCGATACGCTCGAGAAAATGCTGCGCCGCCTCGAATTGGATTTGTACTACCTCGAGCACCGCTCTTGGATATTCGACATGAAAATCCTTTGGCAGACGTTTTATAAAATTGTATCAGGAAATAAATTCTAAAAAAAGAGGGACGTTGATGCGTCCCTCTTTTTATTGTTTGCCCTCCTCATAATGTCTGTTGTTTGCCCCCTCGTACGCCTCGACGATACGCGTCACGAGTTTGTGGCGCACGATGTCGCCTTTGTCCATCTCTATGAACGCGATGCCGGGAATGCCGCGCAGAAGTTCTATCGCCTCGATAAGGCCGCTGCGCACGGAGTGGGGCAGGTCGATCTGCGTGCGGTCGCCCGTGATAATCATCTTAGTGTTCCAGCCCATACGGGTTAGGAACATTTTTATTTGCGCCGAGGTGGTGTTTTGCGCTTCGTCGAGAATGACCACCGCATCGTTGAGCGTGCGGCCACGCATAAAGGCGAGCGGGGCTATCTGAATGACATTCGTCTCTATATATTCCTGCAATTTGGCAGGCGGTATCATTTCCTCCAAAGCATCGTAGAGCGGGCGCAGATACGGGTCGATTTTTTCTTTCATGTCGCCCGGCAGAAAACCCAGTTTTTCGCCCGCCTCCACTGCGGGGCGGCTGAGTATTAGTTTCTTGACCTCCTTGTTTTTCAGCGCACGCACGGCGAGCGCGATGGCGGTGTAGGTCTTGCCAGAACCGGCGGGGCCGACGGCAAACAGCATGTCGTTCGTTCGGAATGCCTCTACGAGTTTGCGCTGATTGGCCGAGCGCGGCGCAATGGGGCGGCCGCCCGTGCTGTAAACGATGGTGTCGGAATTGGCATCGCTCTCAGCGGTGCGGTGCTTGAGGATATTGATGATGTCCTCCTCTGCGAGCCGATTGTACTTGGCGCAGTGGCGGTCGAGTGCGGCGAAGGTTTCGTCGAACGCCGCCATGTCTTCTTCGCTGCCGATGACGCGCACCACGTTGTCGCGGGCCACGATGCGCAGCTTGGGGCAAAGGGCCCGGAGCAGGCGCAGGTTGGCATTGTTGGCACCGTAAAAGAGCGCGGGGTCGGAGGATTCTATCAGGAAATGCTTTTCTGTCATATAGGAAAAGGAATATTGCAGGTGCAAAAATACGCAATACAAAATAGATTTTCCTTATTTTTTTGTTACTTTTGTGCTGTAAAACCAAGTTTTAGTAGACGAGTGAACAAGTAAACGAGTAGACGAGACAGATTTGCCTTGCAAACTATATTTTATATGATCGTTTACTTGTTTACTTCGTGATTTTCGGCTGCGCTCGGCATAGCCCGAACAAGTTCGGCTCTGCGCTCGCTTGCACGAAAATCTCCTCGTCTACTTGTTTACTAAATATCATACCGCTAAACTATGCTCAAAAAGATAACGCCCGTTCATTTTATCCTCTTTTTCGTCTTTATTGTCTGCGTGCTATTGATTGTGAAGTGCGTGCGCCCCGACATTGCGCAGCCGCGCAGGATTGCTGCGGCGCAGCCCGAAGAAGAGTCGTTGGCGGCGGAAGCAGAAAGGGTGATGCCGAACGATACGATTGGTTTGCAGAGCCTCCACGTCGATTCGCTGCTGATGCGTGCGCGCCGACCCTATCTATTATTAAATGAGAAGGGCGAGCCGGTGAAGAACCGCGTTACGAGCGTGAGCCGCTTTGAGGACGCTTTCCCCGATCTCAACGACGTGCAGCTGGCCACGGCGCAACGCCTCGGACTGCCCGATGCCATAGAAAATCGCGACGAGGCGGTGCATAAGATGCGCGAATTGGTTTACGTGGGCGACTGCCCGTATTACACAATAAAGCCTTTGCATCATTCTATCGCTTATCTCGTGCCGCGTGCCGCAAGGCTTTTGGAAGAAATCGGGCGCAGTTTTATGGATTCGCTCGCTACAAAAGGCTATCCCCTGCACAAAATGACCGTCACCTCCATATTGCGCACAAAGGAAGACGTGCGCCGCCTGCGCAACGTGAACCGAAATGCCTCGGAGCAAAGTTGCCATCAGTACGGCACTACTTTCGATATTTCCTACAACCATTTCCAGCGCGTGCAAGACCCCGATGCGCCCGAGCAGCCGCAAACGTGGGGCGTGACGCTCAAATCCATTTTGGCGGAGGTGCTGGAAGACCAAAGGGAACTGGGAACGTGCTATGTGAAATATGAATATAAGCAGTCGTGTTTTCACATCACTGCGCGTTAGCCCGTTGCTCCTCCGGCCAATTCACGAGATAAAGGCGGTCGGAAGTGCGGGTGAAGGCCGTGTAAAGCCAACGGAGATAAGACACGCCGAGCGCGTCGGGCGGCAGATAGCCTTGGTCGATATAGACGCGCCGCCACTGCCCGCCCTGCGCCTTGTGGCAGGTCACGGCATAGGCATATTTTATTTGCAAAGCATTATAATAGGCATCGGCACGGAGCGCTTTCATGCGCTCCTTTTTTGTAGATATATGCGCATAGTCTTCGAGCACCGCCTCATAGAGACGGCGGCTTTCGTCGGCGGTGAGCGCGGGGGCTTCCGACTGCAAAGTGGAGAGCAACACGCGGCAATCAAGTTCTTGCCCGTCGTAGTCGGGAAAGCGCAGCGTCACGTCGGCAAAGCGAAAGCCGTATTGCTCGTGCACGTTGCGCACGGCGAGCACTTCCGCCACGTCGCCGTTGGCTATAAAGGAGAAAGGCAGGCTCTCGCCCTTGGGCAAAGCGGCTGCCGCCTTTTCCGGCCAGTGGTAATTGTTCTTCACCGCCATGATGAGGTCGCCGCGCGAGAGTTCCTCCTCGCGATAGAAGATTTGCGAGCGGATACCGTTGTTGTAGACGTTGGCGCGCTTGTTGGAGCGCGTCACGACAATCACCTCGTCTGCACCAAATTTATCGTAGTCGCTCACCAACGCCTCAATAAGTTCGTCACCCGGCAAAAAGCGTACCTCGCCCTTCGCACTTCCCGCAAGGCAGGGCAGCGCATCGGGGGTTTCGGCAATCATCTGCCGCAGATGCGTGGCACCGGCCAGCACCTGCGAGGCATCGTCCTGCCGCACCACGTCCGTAAGGTCGGCGCTGCCCACCGTCATTCCCATTCTCGTGAAAACATCGTCCTGCAAAGCCGGACTGTCGGCCTCGCCCACGGGCGGCAGCTGCGCCGTGTCGCCCACCATGATAAGGCGGCAACCGTTGTTCCCGCCGTAAACGAAGCGCAGCAAGTCGTCGAGCAATTGCCCCGTGCCGAACACGGATTCGGAGAAACTACCTTCGCCCGAGGCAATCATGGAAGCCTCGTCCACAATAAAGAGCGCGTTTTTCAGACTATTGAAACCGAGCGAAAAGCGCGTGTCTTCGCCCTTAAAAGTATCTTGACGGTAAATAAAGCGATGGATAGTGTAGGCAGGATGCCCGGCATAAAGCGAAAACACCTTGGCGGCCCTGCCCGTGGGTGCAAGCAGCACGACGGGGCGTTGCAACTTCTTCAGCACGCGCACCAAGGCTGCCACCAGCGAGGTCTTGCCCGTGCCGGCGTAGCCGCGCAGAATGACGAGGGCGTTGGCACAGGGCGTGAGTTGGAAGCGTGAGAGCAAACGAATGGCACGGGCCTGCGATGGCGTAGGCTCGTGCCGTAGTTCTTCTTTTATGAGTTGCGAAAAATATTGTTCAAGCACAGAAATCAGAATAAGAAATTCCTGAAATCGTTGAATAGGGCAAATGCCATGAGCAGCAGCAGGAGCGTCATGCCCACGGTCTGCGCACGCTCCATGAACTTGTCGCTCGGCTTGCGGCGCATGATGACTTCGACTAAGAGGAAGAACACGTGGCCGCCGTCGAGCGCAGGAATGGGCAGGATATTCATGAATGCCAGCATCAGGGAGATGAATGCCGTGAGTTCCCAGAAGCGCTGCCAGTCCCATACTGCAGGGAACATGCTGCCGATTGCGCCGAAACTGCCCACGCTCTTCGCGCCTTCTGCCGTAAAGACGTATTTCAGGTCGTCCACGTAACCCGTCAGCACCTTCCAACCATGTATCGCGCCGGCGGGGAAACTTTCAAAGAAACCGTAGGTGCGCGTCACGCTTTCGTAGCGCGTGGCTGTGGGAATGTTCCAAGCGATGCCGAGCTTGTAGTCCTTGCCGAGCATCACGTTGAGCGTATCTGTCATGCCCGTTTCCGCGCGGCGCACCACGAGCGCGGCTTGGCGCATCTTCATGCTGTCGGCCGCGTTGCCCTGCGCCAGTACGTCGGCAATCGAGCCGCGCACGACGGCGTACTCGTTCCACGTGCTGAACGCCTGGCCGTTATAGCCTATCAACTCATCGCCGGTGCGTATGCCCGCCTTGTCGGCCACGCCGCCAGCCGTAACGCTGTCGATGCGCGAGGGCATCAGCACTTCGGCAAAGCGCGGCTGGTCTTTCAGCATTTCTAAAAGACTAAGGTCGCCGGGCAATGAAAAGGTCACCTCTTTGCCGTCGCGCAGCACCGTCACGCTGTGTGCTTCGCTGATGGCGCGAAACATGTCGCCGTCCATACGCTCGAGTTCCACGGCATCTGTGCGCAGGGGAATATCGCCATCGCGGAAGCCGACCGATTGTGCCATTTCGTTGTATTTCAATCCGTCCGTCATGTTGCGCAGCGGCACGTAGGTGTCGCCCCATGTGAAAAGTACCATGGCGTAAATCGCCAAGGCCGTAAGGAAATTCACAAGTACGCCGCCTATCATGATAAACAGCCGCTGCCACGCCGGCTTGGCGCGGAACTCCCACGGCTTTACAGGCTGCTTCATCTGCTCTGTGTCCATCGACTCGTCAATCATGCCCGAGATTTTCACATAGCCGCCAAGGGGAAGCCAGCCGAGGGCGTAGGTCGTGTCGCTCTTCTTGGGCTTGAACTTAAAGAGCGTGAACCAAGGGTCGAAGAAAAGGCAGAATTTTTCAACTCTCACCTTGAAAATTTTGGCAAACAAGAAGTGCCCGCCTTCGTGCAAGACGACGAGCAGCATGAAACAGAGGATAAGTTGCAGGGCGCGGATAAAGAATATTTCCATTTTACGTTATAAGATTTTTAGAAAAGGGTTTGGGCGATGCTGCGTGCCTCGGCATCGCAGGCAAAAAGGTCGTCGAGTGTTGGATTTTCAATGAAAGATGCTTTTGCGAGCGTTTCCTCAATGATGCGCGGCACGTCGGCAAAACCGATGCGCCCTTCGCGGAAGGCGAGGTTGGCAATTTCGTTGGCTGCATTGAGGACGCAGGGCGCGTTGCCGCCGCGCGCAATGCTTTCGTAGGCCAGGCGCAGGCAAGGAAAGCGGTCGGGATCGGCCGGCTCGAAGTGGAGCGCACCGAGTTTGAAGAGATCGAGCCGTTGCTCGCTCACGGCGATGCGCTGAGGGTAGGAGAGGGCGTAGGCGATGGGCAGACGCATGTCGGGCAAACCGAGTTGCGCCTTGACAGCCCCGTCTTCAAACTCCACAGCAGAGTGGACGATGCTTTCAGGATGCACCACGACTTCAATATCCTCGGGCGCGATGCCATAGAGCCAGTGCGCCTCGATCATTTCAAAGCCTTTGTTCATATAGGTTGCCGAGTCGATAGTGATTTTCGCGCCCATGGCCCAGTTGGGGTGCTGCAAAGCCTGCGCGGCTGTGACGCTGAGAAGCTGTTCCTTAGAGAACGTGCGGAACGGGCCGCCAGAGGCTGTGAGCAGGATTTTGCGAATGGGGCTTGACTCGCCGACAATACATTGCAGAATGGCTGAATGCTCGCTGTCTACGGGCAAAATGGCCACGCGGTTGTCTAAGGCGAGGCGGTTGATAATCGCGCCCGCCACGACCAGCGTTTCCTTGTTGGCAAGGGCTATGGTCTTGCCCGCCTTGATGGCTTCCACTGTGGGGCGCAAGCCTGAAAAGCCCACCATGGCCGTTAGCACTACGTCGATGTCGCCGGAAGTGACCACCTGACTTATGGCATCGGCGCCGGCATACACTTTAATCGGTAAATCGGAAAGGGCTTCCTGTACAATATTATATTGTGTGTCGTCGGCTATCACCACCGTGTCGGGCTTGAAAGCGCGTGCCTGCTTGATAAGCAGTTCGGCGTTGCGGCCGGCCGTGAGCGTGTGCGCCTCGAAAAGGTCGGGGTGGCGGCTGATTACGTCGAGCGTCTGCGTGCCGATAGAGCCGGTGGAGCCTAAGACTGCAATCTTTTTCTTGGACATATATATAATGTATATTGTGTTGCGCCCGCCGCTATTTGTTCAGTTCCACAAGCCCGTCGGGCAGGTGCAGGGTGAGCGTGCGTTTCTTCAAATTGAAATCTACGAGGAAATCGTCGTGATAGGGCAGTATGAGTTCTTCGCCATCTTCTTTATCTATGTAAAGCAGAACGTTGGCCGAGGACTCGTCCACACCTGTGATTTCGCCCAAAGCACCGGCGCGGTCATCGCGAACGCGAAAACCCGTGAGGGCTTTGTAGGAGGACAGTTCAAAATCTTCTTCCTCCTCATCGGGCAGGGCTGCGAGCGGATAGTAAACCTCGCGCCCCACGAGTCTCCGCGCCTTGTCTTCCGTGTCGATGTCTTCAAAAGAAAAAATCGCGGTTTCCTTGTTCTTAAAACCGTATTCCTCCCAAAAGAAAGGCACGAGCAGCCCATCCATATCCATGAAAAGATAAGGCGAGTCGCCCCGGTCGAACGCGTCGTCGGTGAAGCGCAACTCCACCTCGCCTTTAAGGCCACGGATGCGCGTGATGCGCCCGATGTGGTAAGTATCGTTTCTGTCGATCATGCCTCGCAGCGTTTGATGTTTGCGCCGAGGTTTGTGAGGCGTTGCTCGATATTTTCATAGCCTCGGTCAATCTGTTCAATGTTGTCGATGCGGCTCACGCCGTCTGCGCTCATGGCGGCGATGAGCAGGGCGATGCCGGCGCGAATGTCCGGCGATACCATGCGCTTCGCCCTGAGCCGCAGGGCGTTGTCGTGGCCGATGACTACGGCGCGGTGCGGGTCGCAAAGTATGATTTGCGCCCCCATTTCAATAAGTTTGTCCACGAAGAACAGGCGGCTCTCAAACATCTTCTGGTGGAACAGCACAGAGCCTTTCGCCTGAGTGGCCACCACGATAAGCACGCTCAGCAAGTCGGGCGTAAGGCCCGGCCACGGCGCGTCGGCGAGATTCATAAACGAACCGTCGATAAAGGATTCTATCTCGTAGTGTTCCTGGCGGGGAATAAAGATGTCCTCTCCCTTTTGCTCCATCTGCACGCCGAGACGGCGGAACGATTCGGGAATCAACCCGAGGTCGGCTGCTGCCGCGCCGCGAATGGTAAGCCCGTCGCCCACCATGGCCGCCATGCCCATGAACGACCCGATTTCAATCATGTCGGGCATAATCGTGTGGGTCGCGCCGTGCAGGCTGCCCGTGCCGGTAATGGTGAGCAGGTTGGAGGCGATGCCGCTGATGCTTGCGCCCATGGCGTTGAGCAGGCGGCAAAGTTGCTGGATATAGGGTTCGCAGGCAGCGTTGTAAATAGTGGTCGTGCCCTCGGCCATAACGGCTGCCATGATGATGTTGGCAGTGCCCGTCACGGAGGCCTCATCGAGCAGCATATAAGTGCCTTTCAGCTTGTTGGCGGTAATGGAATAGCGCCCAGCAGTCTCATCGTAAGAGAATTGCGCCCCGAGTTTATGGAGTCCGAAGAAATGCGTGTCGAGACGTCGGCGGCCGATTTTGTCGCCGCCCGGCTGCGAAAGCAGGGCGCGGCCGAAGCGTGCTGTGAGCGGGCCGAGCAGCAAGATGCTGCCGCGTAGGCGCGAGCAGCGTTGCAGAAACTCCGGGCTTGACAGGTATTCGAGGTTGACTGCAGCGGCACGGAACGTATAGTCGCCCGTGCCGTTCTGCGTCACCTCAACATCAATGTCGCGTAAAAGCTGAATCAGGTTGTTTACGTCGAGAATGTTCGGAATGTTCTTGATGCGGACCGGTTCGGAGGTGAGGAGCGTGGCGCAGATTACCTGCAAAGCCTCGTTTTTCGCGCCTTGCGGCGTGATGCTTCCTGTCAGGCGGTGTCCGCCCTCTATGATGAATGATGCCATGTCGCGGTAGTTAATGATTATTACCCTTCCTCCCCTTCTTGTTCCGTTGCTCGCGTATTTCCATCAGGCGCATGCCGGGACGCGAAAAGTCAGGAGCCAGTGCTCCCTCGGTGTAGGCGGCGATGTCGCGCGCCACCTTTGCGTCTTCCACGCCGTCGCCCTTCCATTCGGCAAGGCTGCGCTTCATGCGCGTGCCCACCTGCCGCAGGAGTTGGCGGCGCTGCGCCGTGTCGGGCATTTCGGTGAGCGACTTCACGGCCTCCTCGATGAGATGTCCGTAGTGCCGCCACTTTATTTCGTGGCCGGGGTAGGAGAGATGGGGTTTCTCTTTCTCCTCATTATAGTGCGTAATGGGGAAAGGGTAGTCAATGTCGAGCTGATAGTTTGCCATAAACGCCAGATGGTCCCAAAGTTTTCGGCGAAAGTCGGGCACGTTTTTCATGCCCGGGTTCACGCCCGCCATCACCGTGATAATGGCTTTTGCATAGGTTTGCCGCTCGTTTTTGTCGGCGATAGTCAGCGCGTGGTGCACCATGTCCTGCACCAGCCGCCCGTATTCGGGCATTGCGAGGCGTTCGCGCGTGGAATTGTAGTCCATATATATAATATTGTATATGGGGAAGGATTATTAGAAAAGGCTTTTGGGCTTCGTGGCCACAAATTCCTTTAAGTAGAAAGGTTCGAAATAGGCCACGTCCTCTGTCTTGCCCTGCGCCAACCGGCGCTCGGCGAGCGGCATCATGTTTTTCGCCAACGGGTGAATGCCTTCGATGAAATGGGCGTTGGGGTGTGTGATGACGGCCTTGCATTTCTCTGCGCCGTTGCCGAAGAAATAAACGGGGCGTTCGTCAAGAAATTCTTTATAACTCTCTTCCGTCACGATGTCTGCCCCCGTAGGGCGCAGTTCTTTGAGGGCGCGGTCGTAGACAGCGGCATACACCTCCATGCGCCGCGCGTCGATCATCGGGCAGAGCAGCGCGTCGTCGGGCAGTTCGTCGTGATAGAGCAGCACGGGCACGGCCAGCGTTTGCAGCGTAGGCACAGAGAGCAGCTTTGCGCCGCGCCCCATGCACACACCCTTGGCCGTGCTTACACCGATACGCAGCCCGGTGTAAGAGCCCGGGCCGCAACTCACGGCAACGGCATCGAGAGGAATAGCATGGCTTTCGGCAAAAGAAAGGGCTTCGTCGACAAACGGCGCAAGCACTTGCGCGTGCGAAGGCCCTTCGTAATCGGTTTTATCAAAAAGGCACATCCCGTCCTGCGAAACGGCGACGGAACACACCTGCGTAGAGGTTTCAATATGCAGAATGCACGACATCGTAACTATATAGTATGATAATTATTCTGCAAACTTACGCAAAAATACCCTAACAGCCGAATTTTTGGGAGACAAAGGGGAATTTGCCGAGTTGAAAAATCTAAAACAGATTTATCGAAAAGAAGAAATACAACAAAACACCTTTCATTTGCACATAAAACGCAAACAAAAGGTGTTCTTGATGTTGGTGGTGATTCCGTTGGGGTTCGAACCCAAGACCCACGCCTTAGAAGGGCGTTGCTCTAATCCTACTGAGCTACGGAACCATTTTGTATTTGCAGTGCAAAGTTACAGATTTATTTTTATGCTGCAAAGCGTAACTGCTAATAATGGCTGCGAGATGCTGCGAGGGTGGAAAATCAGAAAGATCCGTTCGCCGTTTCGCGGGCGTAATCTGCTGGATTGATTTCCTTGCCTACGTAGCGGAAGTTAAAGCTATTGCCTTTCACAGAAGGGAATTGACTGCGCTGGTCAACGTCCATGCGGTTGCGCAGATGGTCTATGATGCGCGTGTAGCACTCAAAGCCGGAATTGGCCCGCACCAAGGCAGAAAAAGTAGTGTCTTGATAGCAGAACTTTGCCGTTTCGGGGATTTGTATCACGCGCTTGAAGGTGACCGTGCCCTCGTACCAGCCTTCTTCCTCGGCAGTCAGTTCTGCCATGCGCAGTTCCTTGCGGTGTACGAGGCTCAGTTCGCCCGTTTGCTGGGGTTGCGGGGTATAGTTGGTTTGAGTAGCGTTGGCCTTGTGTCGTGCCTTAAATTCCTCCATGTTGGCAGCGTCGGTCTTGATAAGGATAAAATAGACGCGCGGACGGATTTTGTAGCGTTTCGGGTAGGGCATGTCGCTTTCCACGTAGGCACGCAGGTCGTCCACCATGCGTTGGTTGATAGGGATTTCCGGGATGGAGGTAAGGAAATCCAAGAGTTCGTCGAACGTGTATGCGATGGTGTCTTGGTCGAAATAGCGGGCGTAAATATTCATGGCACAACTATTTTTGTTGATACAAAAAATGACAGCTTTTCAGTTTCCCCTCAAAGCTGTCATTATTCATTGTTGATTTTGTTGAGCGGAAAACGAGACTCGAACTCGCGACCCCAACCTTGGCAAGGTTGTGCTCTACCAACTGAGCTATTTCCGCAAGAAAAGTGAAGAGGAGGAGACTCGAACTCCCACGTCGCAATTGACACTACCCCCTCAAAGTAGCGCGTCTACCAATTCCGCCACCTCTCCATTTTGTCTTGTAATAATGACTCACACCGTTGCACGCGGAGGGTTTGCAATTAGGTGTTTCCCTTGTGCAGCCAAGCTCCGTTTTGCAGTGCCCAGAACAGGACTCGAACCTGCACGTCATTGCTGACACCAGTACCTGAAACTGGCGCGTCTACCATTCCGCCACCTGGGCTTTTTGTAGAGTCATTTTGTTCAATAAGTGAGCGGAAAACGAGACTCGAACTCGCGACCCCAACCTTGGCAAGGTTGTGCTCTACCAACTGAGCTATTTCCGCGTTGTAGCGCTTTCTCTCAAACGCGGTGCAAAGGTACAACATATTTTTTATCTACCAAACGTTTGCCCTAAAAAAATGCGATTATTTTACGAGATAGTGCCTTTTTGCCCGTTTTGCCCGCTCGTTTAGGGTTATGAGAATGCCAAAAGTGCAGTTTGGCACTCTCCTTTCTTGATTTCAAAATTATCGATTGTTCTCAGCAAAACGACTTAATTCTATTGCGCTCGCTTGCACGAAAGTTCAAGAAAGGCAAATCTTGTTAATGCCGTTCCACGCTCTGCGCAGATAGTTGATTTTGCGTTTGCATTCGTTAAGGCGAGTTCGCTTAAAAGTTTAGGGATAATTAAGACAGCAGAAATTTGCTCCGAGAAAAATTCTGCGGATTTCAAGGAAATTTTCACGATAAAGCACATCGGAAAAATTATAAAGGAGCAAATTTTTACGAGCATGCTTATAATTTTCACGCTCATATAAGACAATTTTTCCGCTCATATATGATAGTTGGCCCTAAAAACGCGAAAAGAGGAAAAGCCTGCGCTCTTCCTCTTTCTGCTTGGGCAAAGATAAGTAGAAAATCCCGTGCCGCCAAAATGCGCTGCGCTGTGCCGCCGGCTGTCAAAGCACGCCGTCGTTTGTTGGCAGAAGCAGTCGGTTGTGTGGAGCAAGATGTTGCAAGGGTGAAGGGGGTATGCTATGAATGGCGCTTCCGGCTTTCGATGATGTCGGCAAAGTTGGCGAGTGTCCAGTCTATCATGGGGCGGCAAGCGTGCATGAAGGAAAGTCCGCGCTGCGTGATGGCGTACTCCACGCGCGGCGGCACTTCGGGGAAGGCGAAACGCTGCACCATGCCGTCTTCTTCAAGATGGCGAAGCGTCACGGAGAGTACTTTCTGCGAGATGTCGGGCAGGCTTTTGCGGAGGGCGGAAAATCGCATGTTGCCCTCGCGGTTGCAAAGCGTGTGGAGCACGAGCAGAGACCATTTGTCGCCCACCCGCGCTATGATGTTGCGCACGGGACATTCGGGAAAGAGTACGTCTTGTACCTCAAAATCTTTAATCATATGCAGTTGTTTATATGGAAAAAACGGAAGAAACCCCGCCTTATTGTGGTTCCTTCCGTTTCCGTGTTCGTTAGTTTATTATTTAGAGGATAACTCCGTCCGTTGCAGTGCATTGTTCCAAGGAGTTAGCCTTTGCCTGTATGCAGATGTATGTGAAGGGCGTCGCGCCGGTGTTTCGGTTGCAGCGCACCACGTTCGGGTCGATACGCACCGCGTCGCCGCTTTCAACGGCAATGTCCTCGCCGTCGAGCGTAAAGACGCCCGTGCCGCTAAGCACGATGTAGAGTTCCTCGTTCTGTTTGTGCTTGTGGTTGAAAGGCACAGCCTCGCCCGCCGCCAATGTGCCGAAAGATACTTCCATGCCGGTGAGCGACAGGGCATCTTTCAAAAAATCCTTTCCGCCGAATGTGGCGAGATTTCCCACGCTTGCAACGGCATAGCCATTGCCCTTTTTCTTGATTTTCAGTTGGCTCATTTCTTTTAGTTTTAGTGATAAATAACGGTGCAAAGGTACTTGCCTTTTCTTTTCCCCGCAAGAGCTGAATTTCTGTTCACTTAGTGAGTTGCAGGTTACTATTGCTGTAAATCAGCCTTTTGAAAAACTCGCTTTTACTAATAATTAACGCACCCGCAAGCGTCGGGCGGTTGCAGGTGCGTGGGGTATGTCTTATTTTTTAGATGTTCAAAGCAAATGGGCGTAAGCCTCGATGGCTCGTTCGGCAGTCTTAACGGCTTCGGAAAGGGGAAAGGGCAGTTCGCCGCCGGAGGCGTTGAGGTGGCCGCCGCCGTTGAAGAACTCTTCCGCCATCTTGTTGCAGGGAAAATCGTCTACGCTGCGCAGGCTAACGCGCACCACGTCGCGCTCCGTGTCCTCGCGCAGGGAAATGCTGAGGCGCATGCCCTTTACCTGCAACGGCATATTCACCAGTCCCTCGGCGTCGCCGCGAATAAAGTTGAAGCGCGTCATTTCGCTGCGCGTGAGGGTGAAGATCGAGGCGCGGCGGTCTTGGTAGAAGTCGAGCTTTTTGTAAAGGATATATCCCGTGAGGCGCAGGCGCGACTCGGAGTAGGTGTTGAATACGTTGCGGTAAATCTTATCCTTGTCGATGCCCTTTGCCAGCAGGAGGCTGATGAGTTGATAGATTTCGGGGCTGTTGGAGTTGTAGGTAAAGCCGCCCGTGTCGGTCATCATGCCCGTGTAGAGCGCAGTGGCGGCGCGGGTGGCCATATCCTCGTAGCCGCCGAGTTGCAGCAGCAGGCGCAGTACCACCTCGCAGGTGGAGCACATTTGCGGGTGCGAAATGGTGAGTGCCGCGGCGTTGCGGTCGGGGTTGAGGTGGTGGTCGATGATGACGCGCGGCGCGTCATGGGCGGCAATCACGTCGCCCATTTCCATAAGGCGGTGGAGCGCGTTGAAGTCAAGGCAGAACACGAGGTCGCAGTTCTTGATGGCCTGTGTCGCCTCCGTTTCGTGGCGCATATAGAAGGAGATGTCCTGAATGCCGGGCAGCCAGCGCAGGAAGTCGGGGAAGGGGTTGGGCATCATGACGACCGTCTCCTTTCCGAGGCGTTTCAGATAATCTGCCCACCCGAGTGCGGAGCCCACAGCATCGCCGTCGGGACCGCGATGCCCGCAAATGAGTATGCGCTTGGCGTTTGCAATGAGGTTTTGCAAAAGCTCGCGCTCCGTTTCAGTAATCAGGGGAGGAATTGTCAGCATTTCGTTGTCGGGGAAATTGTGGGATTGGTTTTGAAAACCACGGATGTTTTATATTTTCTTGTATGTAAACGTGGAAAATAAAAAACTACCTTGTGAGTGCCTTTAAGGCGAGGACTTCGGCCTCGGGGTCGGGGGCTTTGAAAATGGCGCTACCTGCCACGAGCACGTCTGCGCCGGCGTCTACCAGCAGTTTGCCCGTCTCGCGGTTCACGCCGCCGTCAATTTCAATCAAGGCTTTCGAGCCTCTGCGGTCGAGGAGTTCGCGCAGGCGGCGCGTCTTGTCGACAGCGTGGGCGATAAATTTCTGTCCGCCGAAGCCGGGGTTTACCGACATGAGCATCACGAGATCGAGGTCGGCCGCAATTTCTTCGAGCACGCAGACCGGCGTGTGGGGATTGAGCGTTACGCCCGCCATCATGCCTGCGTCCTTGATTTGCTGCACCACGCGGTGCAGGTGCGTGCAGGCCTCATAGTGTACGTTCATTACTTTTGCGCCGAGCGCCTTGACTTGCGGCAGGAACTTCTGCGGTTCCACGATCATCAGGTGCACGTCGAGTGGCTTCTGCGCTGCGCGTGCCATGGCTTCCATAACGGGGAAGCCGAAAGATATGTTGGGAACGAACACGCCGTCCATCACGTCGAGGTGAAACCAGTCGCACGCGCCACTATTAAGCATCTCGATGTCGCGTTGCAGGTTGCCGAAGTCGGCAGAAAGCAGGGAGGGGGAAACAAGTGCCATACAATATTATATATATACGCGGGCGCGAAAGGCACGCCCGAAGAATAATTTTCCAAGAATAGGGTGCAAGGCCTGCGCCCGAAATGTTTTATCAATGAAAAAAGGATTGATACGGGTTTAAGTCGTTATCAATCCTTTTCTTTCTAACCTTTGAGTAGCGCCTACGGGAATCGAACCCGTATACCATGCGTGAGAGGCATGTATCCTAACCGTTAGATGAAAGCGCCATATGCGGAAGCTGGGGGATTCGAACCCCCGGTACGGTTAAACCCGTACGTCAGTTTAGCAAACTGGTGGTTTCAGCCACTCACCCAAACTTCCTTTCGCGTTTCCTTATCGGAAAGCAGTGCAAAAGTACGAGGATTTTTTCAACCTGCCAAACAATTTCCCGAAAAAAAGTCATCTTCCTGCTATGATAGTGAGGGAATCGCTGATTTGCGGGTAGTTTTTTCCGTCAGTTGGGGGATTGTCCGGTTTTTCTTCTTCCCCGTCGCTGCCGCCTTGGCCCTTGTCGTCCTCCTCCTCGTCGCCGCCGCCGCTTTCATTGCCGTCGCCGCCGCTTTCATTGTCACCGCCGCCGCTTTCATTGCCGCCGCCGCTATTTTCAGGCGGGGTGATGAAGGCGAATGCCGTGGGGCTTTTCAGTCCGACAACGCGGAAATAGGTGGTCAACTTGCCTTGAATGGCGATGTACTGGTTTAAATATTCGGGATGGTCGTAAAGATTGAGCAGGCCGCGCAGGTTTCTGCCGGTAGTGGGCAGTTCAACGGGCAGGCAGCACAGTTCGTCGAACTCGTCGGGCGTATCGGACAGCAGCATGTTAGTGTTGGCCTTGTCGCCGGGGACAGAGAACGAGGCGTTGCTCATCGAACTTGTTGTATAACCAACGATGTAGCCCTTGATGACCACCTCGCTGCCGTCGGCTGCCCTTTGCATCGCTTCTGTCACGGTGAGCGCGTTGCTCGTGTCGAGGGAGGGAGAAGCGCCATTGCCGCCGCCCGCTGCGTTCTGCGCGCCCTCGTCGGCCGTGCCGTCGGGCAGTTCGATTTTTTGGCAGGAAAATGCCAAGGCTATCGAGAGGAGCGGCAGCAGTGACAGGCGGAGCAGGCGTTTCATAGCGGGCGGCGCGGGCGGTTTACTTGTTCTCGGGATAAAGCTCGTTCCACCATTCGGGTTCGTCTTTCAGATATTTGGCGAACCAGGCGAAGATGACGTTTTGCCACGTCATACGCTTCTTGAAGTTACCAATCACGTGGTTCTCTCCGTCTACCTGAACGTAACTAACCTCACGGCCGAGGATACGCAAAGCGTTGAAGAGTTGCTGGCTCTCCGTGGTAGGCACGTTGGTGTCCACGGTGCCGTGGAGCAGGAGCAGGGGCGTGTGGATTTTGTCGGCGTTGAAGAGCGGCGACTGCTTGACATACATGTCGGGGTTGTTCCAAGGATAGCTGCCGTACTGGGCGCACTCGCCGTAAGAGTAGCCCCAATAGCCGCCGCCCCAATAAGAGGCGATGTTGCTTATGCCGGCGTGCGACACGGCTGCTGCGAAGATATCGGTGCGCGTTTGCAGGTACTGCGTCATAAAGCCGCCGTAAGACGCACCCATACAACCCACGCGCTTGGCATCTACATAAGGATGCTCGGCAAGGAAGGTTTTTGTGCCTTCAATGATATCGTCGCCCGACTCTTTGCCCCACGTGCCGACGTGGCGGGCGGCAAACTCCTGCCCATAGCCGATGCAGCCGCTCGGCTCGCAGACATATACCACGTAGCCCTGCGCGGCGAAGACTTGCAAGGGGTAGATAAATTCGAGCTGCTTGGCCGTGGGCGTGCAGCCGCCGTAGTAGTAGACGAGCAAGGGATATTTCTTGGCGGCGTCGAAGTTGGGCGGCAGGAAAAAGAAACCGTTGATGCTGTCGCCGCGTGATGATTTGAACGCCCAGTCGTGGCACGTGCCGATGGCTGCCTCGGCGGCGATACGGTCAAAGTTCACCTCGCCGATGCGTGTGCATTTAGGCGTTGCGGAAGAGAGGGTACAAAGGAACATCTCGCGCGAACGCTCGCCCGTCTGCCCCTTGAAAACGAGGCGCGGCGTGCGCTCGTCGCTCGAAATGGAGAAACTTTCCACGACGCTCACGGGGAGCGCGAATTTCTCCACGCGCAGCGTCTTGGGATTGAGGCGGAAGAGGCTTTCGTTGCAGCCGTCGGTGGCCTTGAAGTAGATGTTGCCGTCGCCCTTTGCCCAGAGGTAGCTGCCCACCGAGGGCGCGAAGCCGGGCAGCAGCGGCGTAGCCTTTTTCGCGGCGATGTCGTAGAGGAAAAGGCGATAGTCGAAGGCTTGCGGCGTTTGACCCGCTTTCACCTCCGCGCCGATGCCGCCGAAAGCCGCCGGCGAGGCGGAGATGAGCAAGGCCGTGCCGTCGGGCGTGAACTTGGCGTTGGATATAAAGGTGGTGTCGCAGAGCAGCGTGTCAACTTTTGCCGTGGAAACGTCCATGCGCACCAGAGTCTTGCGGTCGAAGGGTGCTTTCGTGGGGTCGAAGCGGTTGAAAGAGAGCAAAAGGCTGCGTCCGTTGCTGGAAATATCGTTGAGCCATACGCTCTGCTCGCCGAAGGTGAGGCGCGTCAGGGCGTGCGTCTTGAAATCGTATTTGTAGAGCGAGTTGCGGCTGCGCCAGCCGGGCATGCGGTCGTCAGGCTGCCGCAGCCTTTTCAGGCTGGGCGTCTTGTCGTTGTCGCCGTTGGTGCTCTTATTTATAATAATGTAGTCCTCGTTGGGCGAGAGCGTGTACGACCCTTCGGGCAAGCCTTGCGCCATGATTTCCTCGCGCCCCGTCGCGGGGTCGAACGTTACGAGTTCCTTGCCCTTGGCGGCATTACGCGTGAAGTAGAACGCCTCGCGGTTGGCCAGCCATTTCCACGTCGGCACGCCCTCCACGCGGCGCAGTTCCTTGCCGCTCTTCGTTTCGGTGAGCACGGTGCGGTACACGCCCGAGCCGTCGGGCTTCGTGGAATAGTAAGATGTGATGAGGTAGGTGCCTTTGCGCGAGAGCGATACAGAATAAATGTTTTCGCCGAGCGACATGTCCGCCATAGCATACGGGTGCTTGCCTTCCGCGTTGACGGTCAGCGCGGCGGCGTGTTCGCCGATGATGCTCACGTTGAAGCTGTCCTTATCCTCTTTCTTTGTGAGCGCCAGCATCGTCACGGTCTTTTTGCCCGGTTCGAGCAAGATGTCCTTGCCCGTTTGGTCGATGCCGTCGATGAAGACCTTGTGGTTGGCGAGAGTCTTGACGTCGAGTTTCACTTTCGTGAAGCGCTCGGCAGTGAGGCTGAACTTGATGACGCGCAGCGCGGCGTAGTCGCCGCCGCCGAGGGCATCGCCTTTGCGGAGCGTGAGGGGTGTGGGCACGTCGGCCGTGGCAAGGCGTTCGTTGTCGGCGAGCGCGTCTTTGAGGTCAAAGGTCTTGCCGTTGAAGTTGCGCTCTTCGGTTTGATAGGGTGCGAGGAGCGCGTAAGGTTCTGTGGCTACGGCCGTCTGTACCGCCACGGTGTCGGGCGTGGCAGCGGCGGCGAGGGCGAAGAGGATAGGGGAGAGCATTTTTGAAATTAGATTTTTGGAAATAACACCATTTAGTAAACAAGTAAACAAGTAGACAAGTAAACAAGACAAGTTACTTATGTAAAATATAATCAGCGAGACATCTCTGTCTCGTTTACTCGTTTACTTGTAAACTCGTCTACTAATAAAGAATACACATTAGCGCGAAGAAATCCATTACATGCCCTTTTGCTGGCCGATGAGCTGGAAATCTTTCTTGCGCAGTTTGAAACTATTCGTGAGATACTTGTCGCGCACCACTTGGTTCTCGGCCAGTTCCTCGGGCTTGCCTTCAAAGAGAATGCGGCCCTCGAAGAGCAGGTAGGCGCGGTCGGTGATGCAGAGCGTTTCCTCCACGTTGTGGTCGGTGATGAGAATGCCGATGTTGCGGTCTTTGAGTTTCCAGACGATGTACTGGATGTCTTCCACGGCAATCGGGTCCACGCCGGCGAAGGGTTCGTCGAGCATGATAAACTTAGGGTCGATGGCCAAGCAGCGGGCAATCTCCGTGCGCCGGCGCTCGCCTCCCGAGAGCTGGTCGCCGAGGTTTTTGCGCACCTTTTGCAGTCGGAACTCGGCGATGAGGCTTTCGAGCTTCTCGCGCTGGTATTCCTTGGGGCGGCCCGTCATTTCGAGCACGGAGGCGATGTTGTCTTCCACGCTCATCTTGCGAAACACCGAGGCTTCCTGCGCGAGGTAGCCGATGCCTTTTTTGGCGCGCATATAGACGGGGTCTTTTGTAATCTCCTCATTGTTGAGGAAGATGCGGCCGCCGTTGGGCACGACCAGTCCCGTGGTCATATAAAAAGAAGTGGTCTTGCCCGCGCCGTTCGGCCCGAGCAATCCCACTATTTCTCCTTGTTTTACGTCGAAGCTGACGCCGTTTACCACGGTGCGCTTGCCGTATTTCTTTATCAACCCTTCGGAGCGCAGCACCATCTGCTGCACTTCGGGGCTTGCTGGCGGTTGTTGCATGCTATATTATATATATGTGTGGTAATACGTTGGCTGGATTAACTGCAAACAATTTCTTATCCACGGGTCATTTTTTTTTGCCCACGAATCACACGAATCTACACGAAACATCTTCAATGAATTAAAAGGCGACCTGTACGGTCGCACTAATCTCACGAATACAATCAGTGAATTAGTGAAAATTCGTGCGACCGAACAGGTCGCCATTATAATGCAAAGCAATATATTCGTGTAAATTCGTGAAATTCGTGGGCAAAAAATACTTAGAGGACTAAACACATTGTTAAGCGGAAAGATATTACGTGGTTTGATGCTAAGCCAACCAACAAGTGAATAGTCTAAGATGTAGTCCCAATCAGATTTCGGCGTTTTCGTAAAGGAAGCGTTTGATGCTGCGCTTGGGCGTTTTCTCAAATTCCTCCTTGTAGAGTTTGAAACCCGATATTTGCTCGTAGGCTGCCACCATTGTGTTGAGTTCCTTGCGGTTTTGCTCCATCGCTTCGTTAAGGCCATTTTCGTCCAACCCGTTCTTCTCGGCTTCTTCATAGTCGGGATAGATGAGCGCGTAGAGTTTCTCGTTTTTCTGAATAACGATACATTCCGACACGTAGGGGAGCGTGTTGAGCTTATCCTCGATTTCCTCCGGGTAGATGTTTTGGCCCGATGCGCCGAGCAGCATATTCTTGATGCGTCCGCGGATATAGATGTTGCCTTCTGCGTCCATCACGCCGAGGTCGCCCGTGTGGTACCAGCCGTCCTTGTCGAGCGTCTGCGCCGTTGCCTCCGGGTTTTTGAAATATCCGAGCATCGTGTTCGTACCACGCGCGAGGATTTCTCCCGGTACGTTTGCAGGGTCTGCGCTGTTGATACGCACTTCCATGCGCGGCGCGGCTTTTCCGCACGAGCCGGGAGCAAAGTTGTGCCAGTCCTCGTAACTGATAATCGGGGCGCACTCCGTGGCGCCGTAACCTACGGTGTAGTTGAAGCCGATTTTGTGCAAAAGGTTCTCCACCTCACTGTTGAACGCCGCGCCGCCCACGATGATTTCGTAGAAGTTGCCGCCGAAGGCCTGCACGAGGCTTTCGCGGATGCGTTCGCGGATTTTCGTACTGATGATGGGCAGTTTGAGCAGCACTTTCATGCTGGGCGTCTGCAATTTTGGCAGCACGTTTTTCTTGATAATCTTCTCAATGATGAGCGGCACGGAGATAATGATCGTGGGCTTGATTTCGCCGAAGGCTTTAAGCACGATTTTGGGCGAGGGAATACGAGTGAGGTAGAACACGTGGCAACCGTGCATGAACTCGAATATGAACTCGAAGGACATGCCATACATGTGCGCCAGCGGCAGCATCGAAATCACGTTGTCGCCACGGTGTACGCGCGTGCCGAGCACCTCGAAGGCAAATTCGAGGTTCGACCACAGGGCGCGGTAGGGTATCAAGACGCCCTTGGAGTTGCTCGTCGTGCCGCTCGTGTAGTTGATGAGCGCGAGGTCGTCCGCGCCGGCGGCGACGGTGTAGTTCACATGCTCTTTGCGGAAGAACTTCGGATATTTCTTGCCGAAGAACTCGTTGAGTCGCTCGCGGGCTTCAGTGAGGAGCACGGTGCGGCTCACGAGGAGCGAGTAGTCGGGAATGTTGATGATACCTTCGAGCGCGGGCATCTCGTCGGCGTTGAGCTCCGGCCATACCATGTCGCCTACGAAGAGCAGTTTCGCCTCCGAATGGTTCACGATGTTGTGCACCTGCGCCGCCTTAAACTCGTGGAGGATAGGCACAGCCACCGCGCCGTAAGTAAGCACGCCGAGGAAAGCCGTGGCCCTGCACGCGCTGTTGCGCCCGCAGAGTGCGATTTTGTCGCCTGGCTTTACGCCTGCATTTTCAAAAAGAATGTGGAGTTTCTCGATTTTGCGGGCAACGTCCTTATACTGCAACGTTGCTCCCTGATAGTCGGTCAGTGCGTCAAGATCCCAATTCTGCTTGATGCTTTCCGCGATGATGCCGACGAAGTCCTGATATTGTTTCATCGTAGATTTTGGATGAGATATACTAAAAAAGCCGCACATTGTGCGCGATTTTGTGCAAAAGTAGTAATAAAATATAGATTTTCTGCCTTGAAAGTGGGGTTTTATTCACACAAAAGCGATTTTCGTGCAAAAAAACGTACTTTTGCCATGCAAAAGGGGCCAACCACGCCCTTTGCCGTAAGAAAAATGAACTCGAATAAGAAAAAGCAACTCTTTATCCTCGCCGCGCTCTGCCTCGCACTTTTGGTGGGCGGCGTGTCGCTGGGATTTATCTCCGCCAACCGCACGGGGCAAACCGTTTCGCTCTTTGTTGATGCCGACGATACGCCCGACTCCGTGCTTTATAAGGTGGATGAAATCGGTGAACCGTTCTCCGTGCTCGGGCTGCGCGGTTTCATGACCGTAAGCCGCTATGGCGCGCATGTGCACCCCGGCCGCTACGACATAGACCCCGGCACGAGCATCTACCGCATCTTCCGACGCCTCCGCGCCGGACAGCAAACGCCCGTGCGGCTCGTCATTCCCGCCTCGCTGCGCACCGTGGAAGCCTTGGCGGCAAAGCTCGGCGCCAACCTGCAAGCTGACTCTGCCGCGTGGATGGCTCTTTTCAGAGATACGGTCCAGCTGAAAGAGTTCAAAGTAGACACCTCCACGCTGCCTTGCCTCTTTATCCCCGACACGTATGAAGTTTTCTGGACTGTAGAGCCGATTGTCGTGCTGCGGAAGATGAAGAAGAATTACCGCCGCTTTTGGACCGATGCGCGACTCCTCAAAGCCCGCGAGGCAGGTCTTTCGCCTTATGAGGTAGTCACCCTCGCTTCCATCGTGGAGCAGGAAACGGCCAACGAAGCAGAGAAACCCATGGTGGCGGGCATGTACATCAATCGCCTGCGTCAGGGCATGAAGCTCCAAGCCGACCCCACCGTTAAGTTTGCCCTGCGCCGTTTCGACCTGCGCCGCATTCTCCATGAGCATCTCGCCGTGGAAAGTCCCTATAACACCTATCACGTTGAAGGGTTGCCGCCGGGACCCATTTGCCTTCCTTCGAAATCTTCGGTAGAAAGCGTGCTCAACTACGCCAAACACCCATATATATATATGTGTGCCAAAGAAGACTTCTCCGGCACGCACAATTTTGCCGCCACCTACGCCGACCACCTCGCCAACGCCCGCCGCTACTCTGCCGCTCTCGACAGCCGAGGCATCAAGTAGGCGTGAAAGAAACGGCGTGCCGTCTCAATACAATACAACCCCGAAGTCTTTGCAGGCTTCGGGGTTGTTGTTTGATGTATGAGGCAGTTATGAGATTACTGCTTGTTTGTATTGGTCAGCGTTGCGCCCTTGTATTCGCCGGTGAGGGCTTCGAGGAAGCTCTTTACTTTTGCGGTTTCTTCGGGCTTCATCGTGCGGCCCACCTGATACTGCGCCATCATCTCAATCGCCTTGTCGAGCGTAGGCACGCTGCCGTCGTGGTAGTACGGCCAGGTGAGGGCTACGTTGCGGAGCGTAGGCGTTTTGAAGCGGTAGCGGTCGCGCTCGTCCTTGGTCTGTGCCCAGCGGCCGTTGTCGGCATCGGTCAGGCCCGACTTGGCGTTGACTTCGCGGTCTTTGAAGTAGTCGGCGCGCTTACCCATGAGTTCGTACGACAGGCCGCCCATGTTCACGCCGGCGTGGCAGGTGGCGCAGTTGTATTCCTTGAAGAGGGCATAGCCTTCCACTTGTTCGGGAGTCATGGCTTGCTTATCGCCTTTCAGGTAACGGTCGAAGGGAGAATTAGGCGTGATGAGCGTCTTCTCGTATTCGGCGATAGCGTCCGTAATGGTGGCTTCGCTCAGACCCTCGGGATAGACAGCCGTAAACATCTTCACGAAGTCGGCGTCCTTGGCCAGTTTGCCGGCAATCTCATCAAACGATGCCGAACCCATTTCTACGGGATTCAAAGGAGGACCTCCGGCCTGTGCGGCGAGGGTTGCGGCGCGGCCGTCCCAGAACTGCACGAAGTTGAAGCAAGCGTTGAACGACGTGGGAGCGTTCACGCCGCCCTTCTGTCCCTTGATGCCTTCGGAGTACTGCTTGTTGTCAACGCCGGCCGTGGTAACGGCGTGGCAGGTGGCGCACGAAATGGTGCCGTCGCCCGAGAGGCGCGTGTCGTGATAGAGTAGTTTGCCGAGTGCCACCTTGCGGGCGTCAACTGCGACGCTGTCGGGAATGGGGCGCACGGGTTCGTTCTTAAATTCCTCGGCTGCCAGTTCGTTGGGGTAGAACTTGGCGCGGTGTTCCTTCACCCAAGCGAGGGCGCGCTCCGTCTTCGTGGATGTGAGCGACGAGCCCCAGTGGGCGATGTAGTACTGGAAGAGCGGCATCGTGCCGTCGGCGATGGCTTTTTCCACTTTCGCGAGGTCCACTTCGTTCACGGCCGTGCCGTTTGCAATGGCCTGCATCATCGGAGCGATGTCGAAAGCCTTGTAACCTTCTTCAACGTCTTTCTTGATAAGGATTTTGGCGATGGGGAAATCGGCATAGAACGGCAGGTCGGGATTTGCTGTGTGGCAGAACACGCAGCCGCCGTCGTTCATAATCTGCGTCATTTGCTCATCGAGCGGCAACGCTTCGTCGGGGGCTTGATTCACGGCGCGGTAAGTCACGGCCAGTCCCACCAACACTACTGCGCCGCCAATAAGGATTTTGCTTGACTTTTTCATAAGCGGTAGTTGTTAATGAAGGGTTATTGATAGATTGTTTGAGATGCGTTTTAGGAGATTTGATTTAGAGAAATGTTGATAGGTTTCGGTTGAAAGAGACAAATACAGCCGAAATCAACAGTTCATTCAACTAACGGGCTTTCATTTTCTTTTGCGTTTGCTTTGATGGAGTCTATTCTATATAGCTGTGCATGCTTTCGGCTGCAGCGGGCAGGTAGTTCACGCCGTACCAGCACATTTGCAGCAGCAGGAAGCCGATGATGAGGCAGGCGTAGGGCAGGCGATGCGCAGCAGGCCCGGTCGCGGGGCGCAGGCGGCAGTGCAGATAGGCGAGGTAAACCGCCCAAGTGGCTGCTGCCCACGTTTCTTTCGGATCCCAACTCCAATAATGCCCCCACGCCTGCTTTGCCCAAAAGCAGCCCGAGAGCATGCCGAAGGTGAGAAAAGCAAGGCCGATGCGCACCAGTGCGTCAGTGGAGGGCAGATATGCCGACTTGCCTTGCCACAGACCGGCCACGGCGAGGAGGAAAGCGCAGCCAAATAGGCTGTAAGAGAACATGTACACCGTGACGTGCGGCACGAACCATGCGCTTTGCAGCGCAGGCATCAGCGACTGGTCGTGTATTTCGGGACGAAGCAAGTTGATGACGATGAACACCGTGGCCACAACGCCCGAGAAGAGGGGCAGCCAGCAGTAAGCCCAACGCCGATATACCAGCCAGCCGGAAACGGCCATAAAGAGCGAGTACCACAGGCGCGTTTCGCCGAGCGTGCGCAGCGGCGGACGCTCCAAACCGACCCACAGCCCTGCCACGAAGACACAATATATAATAATGCCCGCCCCCGTCAGCCACAGCGACGCGCGACTCGCCTTTTCACGATGCAGCAGAGCGGCCGCAGCGCCTGCCGCCCATAACAGGACGGCGGCAATCGAGAAGGGAAGGAAATGCGTCCAAGTCATTGTTTTTCCTGTATTTTAGATAAGAGCATTCCTCCAACGCCGCATAGCAAAAGCGTTATGCCTAAGCACATTGGGGCTTGCCACGGCTGACGCACTATTTGCAGCACGCAGTAAGTAGTCCCGTCGTCGGGGGCATTATGGTCGTAACTCACGAGATAGAGTTTGTCCTGCCAGGTGGCGGCGTGCGGATTGTTTACAGAGATAGAGATGCGCTCGCCGTCCAAAGCTATGGCGGCTTCATACTGCACCACGGAATGGTCCGCCTCGCTGCGCTCCACGCGAAAGTCTTTGAGTTCGACGGCATAGGGCAGGGCATTGATGCGCCCTTTCTTGTCGTAGGCCGTCCGCGTTTCCTGTCCGCGCAGGGCGATGCAGCGCAAATCTTTCATGTCCGCGCTGCCCATCAGTCCCGCCGCCAACGCCAGCCACAGTCCGGCGTGCGCGGCGATGAACGTAAAGCCCCATTGCCGCGCGGGGCGGCGCAGGCGATGAATGATGATAAGTGTGAGCTGCACAAGCAGCAAGGAGAGCAGGCCTACAAAGGGTAGGGAAGTGGCAAACTGCGTCAGCCCCGTGCGGTAGAGCCACCCAGAGGAAACTGCATCGGTCTGAGGCACGCAACCGCCCGCCACGCACCAAACGGCAACCAAGCAAAGTGAAATGACAGACAAATCCGTGCTGCGCAACGCCTTGACCCATTGCTGTTTGCCGTATTCCCGTTCAACTACTGCGCAAATAGCAATCATGCTCGCCAATAGTGCAAAATTTATGGGAAAGGCAAACATCTTCGGCTCCAAATTGCCGAAGACGAGTTGCAATATCACCAAAGCGATAACGTATGTGGCGGTCCGTGCTTTCATCTCTGCGCTTGCTTATCCTTGCAAAATTATGAAAAATGTTGTTTCTATGCTTGCAGGGCGGTAAATATTTTCATTTTCTCGCTTAAAAGCAGTCAGTAGCCGCCACATCATCTCAATTATCCCCGAGCAATTTTTTTCTTTCTACTTGAAAATTTTTCCTGCCTTATAAGCCATTTTTTACTTTCTGCTAAGAAAAAGTTTGTTACAAAGTTTGTAACACGTATTACAAAGTTTGTAACATGTGTTAGAAAGTTTGTAACGGCCGTTACAAAGTTTGTAATAAAAAATATCTTAGCAGGCAGGAAAAATATCTAGGAGATAATAAAAACTTTCAAGGAGCAAGGAAACATTTTCAGGCCGCCCGTGCGGCTTTCCGTGAGAGGCCGTCCGCGCGTAACGGCGCATGGTTTTGCGCCGAAAGTAGTTTTTTTTACTTTATACGGATTTTTTGTCTCCAAAGTTGCGCCTTTCATATATCAAAATCATTATCTTTGCAGTCGGAACACCAAGACAAGCCTCAAATCTTATACATATTATATATTATATGGGGCTGAGTACGTCTGACAATAATCAACAAGAAATATATTTCCTACAAAAAATGAACGAAAGCACTGTGAAACACGGGCTACTTTCACAAATTATCGGCCCCGTTGTAGACGTTTGCTTTGAAACAAACGGACAAAATGCCGAGCAAAGCCTGCCCGCCATCCACGAAGCCCTTGAAGTGGTCCACCCCGACGGACGCAAAATTATCCTCGAAGTGCAGCAGCACATCGGCGAGGACACCGTGAGAACCGTTGCTATGGACAATACCGACGGCCTTAGCAGAGGCCTGAAAGCCACGCGCCTCGGAGCGCCTATCTCCATGCCTACGGGCGACCAGATTAAGGGACGTATGCTCAACGTGACCGGCGACGTTATCGACGGTCTCAAAGCCCCCGACCGCAGCCAGGGCATGACGCCTATCCATCGAGAACCGCCTAAGTTTGAAGACCTCAAAACCAGCAGCGAGGTGCTGTATACGGGCATCAAGGTTATCGACCTGCTCGAACCTTATGCCAAGGGCGGTAAAATCGGCCTGTTCGGCGGCGCCGGCGTGGGCAAGACGGTGCTCATTATGGAGCTGATCAACAATATTGCCAAGGGGCACGACGGCTTCTCCGTATTCGCCGGCGTGGGTGAGCGCACCCGCGAGGGTAACGACCTGCTGCGCGAGATGATTGAGAGCGGCGTAGTGCGCTACGGCAAGGAGTTCGCCGAGGCCATGGAGCGCGGCGAATGGGATCTCTCCAAGGTGGATTACGAAGAAGTAGCCAAGAGTCAGGCCACGCTTGTTTACGGTCAGATGAACGAGCCTCCCGGAGCGCGTGCCAGCGTGGCCCTTTCGGGCTTGAGCATTGCCGAGTCGTTCCGCGACGCAGGTGCAGCCGAGGGTAAGGCAACAGATATCCTCTTCTTCATCGATAATATCTTCCGTTTCACTCAGGCCGGTTCCGAAGTGTCTGCACTGCTCGGCCGTATGCCTTCCGCCGTGGGCTATCAGCCTACGCTGGCCAGCGAAATGGGTGCGATGCAAGAGCGCATCACGTCGACGAAGAACGGTTCTATCACCTCCATTCAGGCCGTTTACGTGCCTGCCGACGACTTGACCGACCCCGCGCCCGCCACGACCTTTACCCACTTGGACGCAACCACGGTGCTGAGCCGTAAGATTACGGAACTGGGTATCTATCCCGCCGTTGACCCGCTCGATTCTACGTCGCGTATTCTCGATGCCAATATTATCGGCAAGGAACACTACGATTGCGCACAGCGTGTGAAGAAGATTCTTCAAAAATATAAGGAGTTGCAAGACATTATCGCCATTCTCGGTATGGACGAGCTCTCCGACGAAGACCGCCTCACCGTGAATCGCGCCCGCCGCGTGCAGCGCTTCCTCAGCCAGCCCTTCACCGTGGCAGAGAAGTTCACGGGCGTGAAAGGCGTGATGGTGCCTATCGAAGAGTGTATCCGAGGTTTCAACATGATTCTCGACGGCGAGGTGGACTACCTGCCCGAACAGGCATTCCTCAACGTGGGTACGATTGACGATGCCATCGAAAAGGGCAAGCGCCTGCTCTCCAACGCCGGCAAATAAGCCAGAAGCCGTAAGAACAGAGTAGAGGCGTTTTGTAAAACGCCCGCTTAACGATGTAAGAACGATTTTAGTAAACAAGTAAACGAGTAAACAAGTAAACAAGACAAGTTACCAAATAAAATATAGTTTGCAAGACAAATCTGTCTTGTTTACTCGTTTACTTGTAAACTCGTCTACTAATAAACGAACAACATGAAAGTAACAATAGTATCGCCCGAGCGCGTCCTGTTTGAGGGCGAGGCAGACGGTGTGAAAGTGCCTGGCGAGAAAGGCCGCTTTGAAATCCTCAAAGGCCACGCGCCCATCATCTCTACGCTCTCTGCCGGCGAAGTGGTGTGCAGCGGCGCAGAGCCGTTCACCCTTTCCGTGAAAGGCGGCTTCGTGGAAGTGGCCGAAGACGTGGTATCCGTTTGCGTGGAGGCGGCAGAATGAGCGCGCTTGCAAAGCATACGTTCATCGCGGCTATGGCGCTGCTCCTCGCAGGGCCGCTGCTCCTCTTCGGCGAAACTTGGATCGTTGGAAGCGCCGCCTTGCAGCAGGCATTGCCCATAAGCGTGCTGGCGGCCGTGTTCTTCGCCACGATGCTCCTCGAGCAATACGCGCTGCGCTATCTGCGGCGGGCGAAAGGCGGCAAAGGCGTTACGGGGTTTTACCTCCTTTCCAAAATGCTGCGCCTCCTGCTTGCCATAGCCATGCTCCTCGCCTATGCGCTGGCCATACGCACCAACATCGTCCTCTTCGCCGTCAACCTCTTTGTCTGCTACATCATCACCGTGGTGCTCTCGAGCATCTTTTGCGTGAAAGGCGAGCAGAAAGGAAAGACCACCATACAATAATATATATGTACCAATGAAACTTTTGAGATACATCCTCCTATTTTTCATTTGCACGGCCTTTGCCACGGCCGCCACGGCATCCGAGCAGAAAGATGAGCCGGTAGACGTGAAGGAAATCGTGCTCGGGCATATGAGTGATGCCTACGAATGGCACATCACCACGTGGAACGGGCATCATGTCTCCATTCCCTTGCCCGTCATCGTGAAAGGCGAGGAGAGCGGCTGGCACGTGTTCAGCTCCGCCTGCTTCCACCATGCGCCCGACGGCATCTACGAAGGCTTTTATCTCAACGAAGAAGCCAATGGTAAGATTTACGAACTCTTGCCCGACGGCACTACGGTGCGTCCGTGGGACTTCTCCATTACCAAGAACGTGCTGCAAATCTGGATTGCCGCTGCCCTGATGCTCATCATCTTCATCGGTTCGGCACGCTGGTACCGCAAGCGCAAGAGCGACAGTGCCGCGCCGAAAGGTTTCGTGGGACTGATAGAGATGTTCGTGATGTCGATCAACAACGACCTCATCAAGCCCAGCGTGGGCGAGAAGCATTACAAGCGCTTTGCGCCCTATCTCCTCACCGCCTTCTTCTTCATCTTCACCACAAACCTCCTCGGGCTGATCCCCATATTCCCCGGCGGCGCGAACGTGACGGGCAACATCAACATCACGTTCTTCCTCGCCGTGACCACGATGCTCGTGGTGAACTTCTCAGGTAACCGCGAATATTGGAAAGAAATATTCTGGCCGCCCGTACCTGCTTGGCTCAAAGTGCCCGTGCCGATGATGCCTGTCATCGAACTCTTCGGCATCTTCACCAAGCCTTTTGCCCTGATGGTGCGTCTCTTTGCCAATATCATGGGCGGGCACGCCATTATCCTTTCCCTCACCTGCATCATCTTCATCACCTGCCAGCTCGGTGCGCTCATCGGCACGCCGCTCACGGTGGTAAGTTTCGCGCTCATGATTTTCATGAACTGCCTCGAACTGCTCGTAGCGTTTATCCAGGCTTACGTGTTCACGATGCTTAGCGCCGTGTTCATCGGATTGGCATTGCCCGAAGAGCATCATTCTTAAAAATACAATCTCAAAGCATTCAACGATTTTAGTAAACAAGTAAACTCGTCTACTAATAAACCAACAATAAATATTCACAACTTAAAACCATCAACAACTATGTTACTCTTAGCCCTTTTAGAAGCAGCAGGAATTGCAAAACTCGGTATCAGTCTCGGAGCAGGCGTTGCAGCCATCGGCGCAGGCCTCGGCATCGGTAAAATCGGTAGCTCTGCAATGGAAGCCATTGCCCGCCAGCCCGAAAGCACCGGCGACATCCGTACCAACATGATTATCGTAGCTGCCCTCGTGGAAGGCGTTGCCCTCTTCGCAGTTATCGTCTGCCTCCTCTGTCTCTTCATCTAATCGGGGCAACCTTGCCTCTTGGCAAACGGGCCGCGCGGCGGTTCGTTTACCTGATTAATTAACTCAAAACTATGCAGTCAATCAACCTGCCATCCATCTTAACGCCCGACCTCGGCTTGCTGTTCTGGATGCTGCTGGCCTTTCTCATCGTGTTCTTCCTCCTGAAGAAATACGGCTTCTCCGTCATTGTAAACATGGTGGAGGAAAGAAAAGCCTACATCGACGAATCGCTCGAAAAGGCACGCGAAGCCAACGAGAAACTTTCAGGAATCCGACAGGAAAGCGAAAGGCTCTTGCAGGAAGCGCGCGAGAAACAGGCCGAAATCATCAAGGAAGCCAAGGCTACCGGCGACGGCATCGTGCGAGAAGCACGCAATAAGGCAGAACAAGAAGGCGCAAAACTTCTTGAAGAAGCCAAAAGGCAAATCGACGCGGAAAAGGAAAACGCCCTGCGCGATATCCGTCAGACCGTGGCCGAACTGTCTGTGCAGATTGCAGAAAAAGTGCTGCACGAAAAACTCTCGGACGACAAAAACCAGCAGCAACTCATCGAGAAACTGCTCGCCGACGTCGCAAAGGCCGAATAAGGCAATTAATTAAAAGATATTACGTATGGATCTCGGCATCATTTCAATGCGATATGCCAAAGCGCTCTTGAAGTTCGCAGCCGAACACAAGGAAGAAGAACGCGTGTATGCGGAGATGGGCAACGTCACCGCCGCCTTCGCCAAGGTAGAAGCCTTGCAGCATGCGCTCCTCAACCCCGTGCTCACCGATGCGCAGCGCGAACAGCTGCTTGCCACCGCCGCAGGGTCTGAAAAAAACCTCACGGCAACGACCCGCCGCTTCATTCACCTCGTGGTGACGAAGGGCAGGGCCGACATAATGCAGCTCATCGCACGCAGCTACGGCACGCTCTACCGCCGCGAAAGGCACATTATCGAAGGCAGCCTCACCGTGCCCGTCAGCCTTACGCCCGAACTTACGGAACGCCTGCGCTCCATCGTTGAAAAGAGAACGGACTGCCGCGTAGACTTCTCCGTGAAGGAAGACAAGGAGTTGCTCGGCGGCTTCGTGCTGCAATACGATACGTATCGCCTTGATGCAAGCGTGAAAACGCAGTTACAAAAAATGAAAAGAGAACTCGCCGGATAAACGCCGCCGAGTTTTATCACACACATTATTATTATGTCCAGTAAAATCAAACCCAGCGAAGTTTCTGAAGTGTTGCTGCAACAGTTGCGCGACATCACGAGCGACGTAAAATTTGAAGAAGTCGGCGTAGTGCTTACCATAGGCGACGGCGTTGCCCGCGTTTACGGGCTGACCAATGTCACGGAAAACGAACTCGTAGAGTTTGAAAACGGCGTGATGGGTGTTGCCATGAACTTGGAAGAAGACAACGTCGGCGTAGTGCTCATGGGACCCTCCGAGGGTATCAAGGAAGGCCAGAGCGTGAAGCGCACAGGCCGCGTTGCCTCCATTCAGGTAAATGAAAATATGCTCGGGCGCGTCATCAACCCGCTCGGCCAGCCGCTCGACGGCGGCGCACCCATTGCCGGCGAAAAGTTCTTGATGCCGCTCGACCGCAAGGCACCGGGCGTTATCTACCGCCAACCCGTGAGCCAATCGCTCCAAACGGGCCTTAAAGCCGTCGACTCGATGATTCCTATCGGCCGCGGACAGCGCGAGCTGATTATCGGCGACCGCCAGACGGGTAAGACGGCCATCGCGATCGATACCATTATCAACCAGAAAGCGGGCTACGAAAACGGCGACCCTGTATATTGCATCTACGTTGCCATCGGCCAGAAAGCGTCTACCGTTGCCAGCATCGTGAATACGCTCAAAGAAGCCGGCGCAATGCCTTACACCATCGTGGTAAGCGCAACGGCCGCCGAACCTGCCGCCTTGCAGTACTTTGCTCCTTTTGCCGGTGCCGCAATCGGCGAATTCTTCCGCGACCGCGGCATGCACGCCCTCGTTGTCTACGACGACCTTTCCAAGCAGGCTGTCGCTTACCGCGAGGTGTCGCTTATCCTTCGCCGTCCCTCCGGCCGCGAGGCTTATCCCGGCGACGTGTTCTATCTCCACTCGCGCCTTTTGGAGCGTGCCGCTAAAATCAATAATCAGGACGAGGTGGCGCAAGCCATGAACGACCTGCCCGCAAGCCTGAAAGGCCACGTCAAGGGCGGCGGCTCTCTCACCGCTCTGCCGATTATCGAAACGCAGGCCGGCGACGTTTCCGCCTATATCCCGACTAACGTGATTTCTATCACCGACGGTCAGATTTACCTTGTGACCGACCTCTTCAACCAAGGTTTCCGTCCCGCTATCGACGTAGGTATCTCCGTGAGCCGCGTAGGCGGTGCCGCGCAAATCAAGAGTATGAAAAAGGTGGCAGGTACGCTGAAAATCGACCAGGCACAGTATCGCGAACTTGAAGCATTTGCCAAGTTCTCTTCCGATATGGACCCTGTGACGGCTATGACCATCGACCGCGGACGAAAGAACAACCAGTTGCTCATTCAGGCGCAATACAGCCCGATGCCCGTAGGCGAACAAGTTGCCATACTTTATTGCGGCACGCAAGGCCTGCTGCGCGATGTACCCCTCGAAGAAGTGCGCAATTTCCAAGATAATTTCTTGACCGTGCTCCGTACGCGCCACGCCGAGACAGTGCTCGACAAACTCTCTGCCGGTATCATCAACGACGAAATCTGCGCAGAAATAAAAGAAGTTGCGGCAGAACTCGCCGGACAATACAAAAAGTAATCACATGGCCTCACTTAAAGAAGTCAAAACGCGCATCGCTTCAGTCAACAGCACCCGTAAAATCACGAGTGCCATGAAGATGGTGGCTTCTTCCAAACTCCACAAAGCCCAGCAGTCTATTGAGAGCATGCGGCCTTACGAAAGGCTGCTCAATAAGATAATGGGCACGTTTGTGCAGAGCATGGAAGGCGAGTTGCCTTCGCCTTATGCAGCCGTGCGCCCCGTGCAGCGTGTCGCGCTTGTGGTTTACACTTCCAATTCCTCGCTTTGCGGCGGCTTCAATGCCAACATCATCAAGGCGTTCAATAAGAAAGTGGAAGCCTACCGCAAGGAAGGCGTGGAGGTGTCGCAGGTAGTGGCTTTCGGCAAAAAGGCTTTGGAGGCTGTGCGCAAAGCTGGCTGGACCGATGCGCAGGACTGCGGCGCGTTGCTCGACCATCCCGCTTACGCTCCCGCCGCAAAGGTGGCTGCAGAACTGATGCAAAAGTTCGTAGACGGCGAAGTGGATCGCGTGGAATTGATTTACCATCACTTCCGTTCCTCCGCTTCGCAAGTCATCACGCAGGAAACTTTGCTGCCCATCTCAATCGACGCCACGGCAACGGGCGAGGCGGCAGAGGAAAAGCAAGGCGGTAAGAAACTCGACTTTATCGTTGAGCCTTCAAAGGAGCAAATCGTTTTGCAACTTATCCCCAAGGCGCTTTACTTAAAACTCTACACCGCGCTTTTGGACAGCCTTGCCAGCGAGCACGCCGCCCGCGTGATTGCCATGCAGATTGCAACCGATAACGCCGATGAACTCTTGCGCGAACTGACCTTGACGTACAACAAGACGCGCCAGCAGGCCATTACCACCGAACTGCTCGACATTGTCGGCGGCAGCATGCAATAAGATCTGAAGAACCATCTTATCTGAATAGAAAAGGAGACAACCCGCTGCGGGGCTGTCTCCTTTTTCATATTTTCTATGGATAGAGAAAACCGTCCGAAAGTTAGCCGGTTGCTGACAATTTCGGACGGTTGCTATTGATTATTCCGGCAAAAGGAACTTGTCGCCGGTTTCCTTAACAATGGCGCGGCGATAGCTTTCAGGATAGCCGGGACGTACGGGACGCGCGCCGAGGCCGTCGGGTGTACGGGAGAATGAGCCGTCAAGCTCTTGCGGCTTGATTACCATATCGTTGAATTTCACAATAAGATGCTCGCCGAGTGCCCGCCAACGCTTCAACATAGTCTGGGCCGACTGAGAAGAGTAGGCTGTGAGGAAGTCGCAAACGCCGGCCAAGCCTTTCTCAGAAGCAAGGATGTCGGCGGCCTGCTGCTCCACGGCTTGCTGGCGTGCGATGTAGCCGAGTTCAATACTGTCGCGCTCGGTCTGCAAAGTGGGGAAGAGTTGCGAATAACGCGGATAGGTCATATTTGCCACCCAATTCTGCACCCAGAAAGCGGACTGCCACGAAAAGGTTACGGCATCGGCATTATCTACCGCCGTGTAGCAGGCAGGGGCTTGCGTGGCGCTGCAATAAATCGGCGTATAGGGGCACATGTTCGGGTCGTCGTTGCCAAACCACAGCACACCGCCTATTGCGTTAGGCAGACTCTTGCGTACCTGTGCCACGACAGTGAATGCCGTCTGCTGCGTAGAGATGGGGCGCTCGTTGAAATACTTTTTGCCCTCGTATTCCCAGGTCAAGGGGGTGGGGCGGTAGGGCATTTCGTAAGCACCCATGCCTGCGTCCTTCGTAACGTCGAACGGCGTGCCTTCGTAATGGTCGCGCATAGACATCATCACGTCGTGCAGCGACAGTTTGCAGCGCGGACGGAAATAGAGAGGCATCACCTCGGCCTTGCCGATGTGGCGGCCGTCGGCGTAGTCAAGATATCGTTCCATACCGTCTACCCATTTGTTGAAGAAACTCCACACGCGCGTCTCGCAGAAACGGATGGCTCCAAAGTCGGCAGGCGCATAGGCATCGGCAAACGAGAACTCGCTGTCCTTTCCTTCGAAATATCCCTTCTCGCGGGCGAAACTGATCACGTCGGAAGCGTAGAGCACGTTCTTTTTATCTTTAAGGTCGAACTTGTGAATGCGGCTTTGGTTGGCGTGAGCGGAAATGCAATCGTCGGGAATGCGCACGGCCACCCAAACAGCGCCTTTGCGTCCCGGACCTTTGCCAATCATTTCCAGTATCCAGATTTCATCAGGGTCGGCAATGGAGAACGACTCACCCTCAGAGGCGTAGCCGTAAAGCTGCACGAGCGACGTCATCACCTTGATGGCCTCGCGTGCCGTCTTTGAGCGTTGCAGGGCAATGGTCATAAGACTCACGTAGTCGATAATGCCCGTGCTGTCAGCCAGTTCGTGGCGGCCGCCAAAGGTAGTTTCGGTGATGGCCACTTGGTGCTCGTTTATATTTCCCACCACGGAGTAGGTGTAAGGCACTTCGGGAATTTCGCCGAGATAGTGGTTCGTGTCGCCGTCGATGATGCGGCGCATCGCGCCCTTCGGGTGCGTGGCGGCGGGGAAGAAGCGCAGCGTGCCGAACATGCCGTAGTCGTCGGCGTTATAGGTGATGAATGCAGAGCCGTCGGCGGAAGCCGCTTTTCCCACAAGGAAACTCGTGCAAGCCTGCGAGGGTGCGAAATGTAAGAGCGTGCAAGCGATGATGCACGCCAATGCAAACAGTTTTTTTCTCATTATGTAAATAATAGATATGGATTAAAACTTATCAGCACGCCTTAAACGACATGTCGAGCCCTTTCACGGAGTGCGTGAGTGCGCCGACGGAGATAAAGTCAACGCCGCAGAGCGCATAGTCGCGGAGCGTGTCCATCGTGATGCCGCCGCTCGACTCTGTTTCAAACTTGCCGCCGATCATTTCGACGGCTTTTTTCGTGTCTTCCACGGAGAAGTTGTCGAGCATGATGCGGTCTGCGCCGCCGTGCTCCATGACCTGTCGGATTTCGTCGAACGAGCGCACTTCGATCTCTACTTTCAGGTTCAGTCCCTTGGCTTTCTGATAGGCGGCGCAGCGGTCGAGCGCGGCTGCGATGCCGCCTGCGAAGTCCACGTGGTTGTCTTTGAGCAGTATCATGTCGAAAAGGCCGATGCGGTGGTTAGTTCCGCCGCCGATCTTTACGGCTTCTTTTTCGAGCATGCGCATGCCGGGGGTGGTTTTACGCGTATCGAGCACACGGGTCTTAGTGCCTTCGAGGCGTTTCACGTATTCGGCGGTCATCGTCGCGATGCCGCTCATGCGCTGCATGATGTTGAGCATCAGGCGTTCGGTCTGCAAGAGCGAGCGCACTTTGCCCGTCACGATCATAGGCACATCGCCGGGCTTCACGTGGTCGCCGTCGTTCATAAATGTCTCAACCTGCATCTCAGGGTCGAAACGGTGGAACACTTCCCGCGCGATGCGCAGGCCGGCAAGGATGCCCTCTTCCTTGATAAGCAATTTCGACTTGCCCATTGCCTCTTCGGGAATGCAGCAAAGGGTGGTGTGGTCGCCGTCGCCGATGTCCTCGGAAAAAGCAAGGTCAATCAGGCGGTCATTAAGTTCGTCTACTGTGTACATATATATAATATTGAGTGTTATCTGCCACAAAATTACACATAAAAAGAGAGTTCGCACTGCTTGCAAAGGCAAAAACCGCCTTTTCTTGGCAGACAATGCCTTTTTTACTCTTATTCGGGCATTATGGCACTGCTTTTGTTGCTATTTTATTATAGAAAAATCAAACGATTTAGTAAACAAGTAAACGAGTATACGAGTAAACAAGACACGTTACTATATAAAATATAATAAGCAAGACACTTTTGTCTCGTCTACTCGTTTACTCGTAAACTCGTCTACTAATAAATCAAAACAAAAAGCATTATGGCATTCATAGATTACTACAAGATTATGGGCGTGGACAAGTCTGCCACGCAGGACGACATTCGCAAGGCGTACCGTCACCGTGCGAAGATATGGCATCCCGACCTTCACCCCGACGACCCCAAGGCAAAGGCCAAGTTTCAGGCATTGAATGAGGCCAACACCGTGCTTAGCGACCCCGAAAAGCGGGCGAAATACGACAAGTACGGCGAGAATTGGGAACATGCCGACCAATTCGAGCAGACAGGCGGCGGTTACGGCGGCTACGGAGGCGGCGGCTTCGGCGGCTTCGACTTTTCGCAGTTCAGCGGCGGCGCGGGCGGCGGTTTTTCCTCGTTCTTCGAAGACCTGTTCGGCGGCCGCATGGGCGGCGGCGGGCGTTCGCGGATGCGCGAGCCGGAGGCAGACATGGAGGTCAAGGTGCAAATCGACCTCTACACGGCATTGCTCGGCGGCGAAATCATTTTGCAGACGCAAAACGAGCGGCTGCGCCTGAAAGTAAAGCCCGAAACGCAGAACGGCTCCAAGGTGCGCCTGCGCGGCAAGGGTTACCGCCGTTCCGACGGCACGTATGGCAACCTCATCATCACTTATGAGGTGAAACTGCCTACGAACCTTACCGAACGCCAAAAGTCTCTTTTGCGCGAAATGCAGCAAGCGCGATAATCCGCCCGCGCTTCGAGCAACTTTATGCACTTATCCCCAAACGGGGCGGCATCATACCGGGCATTGCTTGCCTGTATCTGGCCGCTTCGTTTGGGGATAAGTTTTTTTTATTTTCCTGTTGGCTGAAATTTACTTGCGGATAGTCAGCCGATACATGATGGGCACGATAAATGCGTTGAGGAGGGTGGAGGTGAACAAGCCGCCGAGAATGACGACCGCCATCGGGCTTTGGATTTCGTTGCCTGGCAGGTCGCCCGAAACGGCGAGGGGCACGAGGGCGAGGGCGGAGGTCAAGGCGGTCATAAGGATAGGGTTGAGGCGGTCGGCCGAGCCTTGCATGAGACTCTCGCTGAGCGTTTTGCCCTCCAAGAGGAGGTCGTTGTAGCGCGACACGAGGAGCATGCCGTTGCGCGTGGCGATGCCGAAGAGCGAGATGAAGCCGATGATAGAGGGTATGCTCACCACGCCGCCCGACAGCCACACCGCCACCACGCCGCCTATCAGGGCGAGCGGCAGGTTGAGCAAGATGACAAGCGACTGCACGGCGTTTCTAAACTGATTGAAGAGCAGCAAGAAGATGACAATGATTGAGATGACCGAGGCCAGCAGCAGGGCGTTGGCGGCCGACTCAGCGCTTTCGAATTGTCCGCCGTATTCTATGCGGCAGTCGTGCGGCACGCTTACTTCTTCCTGCACCGTGCGCCGTATGTCGGCCGCCACGCTGGCGAGGTCGCGCCCCGCGACGTTGGCCGACACCACGAGTTTGCGCGCCACGTTTTCGCGGTTAATCGTGTTAGGCCCTGCGGTCGAGGTGATGTCTGCCACGTGGCACAGGGGAACGGCCGTGCCGCCGAGGTTCAGCATGAGTTGGCCGATGTCGGCCGCCGTGGCGCGCTTTTCGTCGCCGGCTTTCAGCGTGAGGTCGAAGGCCTCGTTGTTTTCGTAAACCGTTGCCACGGGCTCTCCGGCGAGCAGCACGCTCACGGCCTTGGCAAACTCTGGGAGCGTGATGCCGTAGCGTGCGAGGAGTTCGCGCTTGGGCGTGATTTGCAGTTGCGGCCGTTCTATCTGCTGCTCCACGTTGAGGTCGGTCACGCCCTCGATGCCGCTTATTTTCTCCTTGATGTCGTTGCCGAGGGCGTACATCTCGCCCAAATTGTTGCCGAACACCTTGATAGCGATGTTGGCCTGCGTACCGGAGAGCATGGCGTCTATACGGTGCGTAATCGGTGCGCCCACCTCGACCGCGATGCCCGGCACGGCGGCAAGTTTCTCTCGGACCTCGGCGAGCACTTCTTCCTTGTCGCGGCCGGCCAGTTCGAAGGGGGCTTCTATTTCCGACGTGTTCACGCCGAGCGCGTGCTCATCGAGTTCCGCGCGTCCCGTTTTGCGCCCCACGGTCTTTATTTCAGGCACGGAGAGCAATAGGCGTTCCACCCTTTGGCCTATTTTGTCGGACTCCTCCAAAGATATGCCGGGCAGCGTGGTGACGTTGATGGTAAACGACCCCTCGTTGAACGGCGGCAAGAACCCGCTGCCCATCGTGCAAAACAGGGCGACGGCCGCCACGAAAGCGCAGGCCGTGGCCGTCAGCACGGCTTTCTTTTTACCGATCACCCATTGCAGGGCTTTTATATAATGTTTTTTTAAGAAACGGGAGAGGAAAGGCTCTCGCTCCTCCTTGTCCTTGCTGCCTTTTCCCAAGAGATAACTGCACAGCACGGGCGTGAGCGTGAGTGCCACGAGTGTGGAGGCGCAGAGGGCCGTGATGAACGCCACGCCGAGCGGCACGAGCAACCGCCCTTCAAGCCCCGTGAGGAAGAAGAGGGGCACGAAACTCACGATGATGATGAGCGTGGAGTTGAGGATAGGGAGGCGCACCTCGCGCGAGGCGTTGAAGATGACGGAGAGCGCGGACTTTTGCTCCTCGCGGGGCAGGGCGCGGTTCTCGCGCAGGTGGCGGAACACGTTTTCCACATCGACAATCGCATCGTCCACGAGCGAGCCGATGGCAATTGCCATGCCGCCGAGGCTCATCGTGTTGATGGTGAGTCCGAAGAGGTGGAGCGTGAGCAGCGAAACGATGAGCGAGAGGGGAATGGTGACGAGCGAGATCACGGTGGTGCGCACGTTCATGAGGAAGAGCAGGAGCACGATGACTACGAAGATGCCTCCTTCGAAGAGCGCGTTTTTCACGTTGTCGATCGCGCTGTTGATGAAGCGTTCCTGGCGGTAAACGTCAGTAGAGACGCTCACGTCGGGCGGGAGTGTGGTTTTGAGTTCCGCGAGCGCGGCGTCGATCTTTTCGGAGAGGGCGAGCGTGCTCGTTTCGGGCTGTTTCGTCACGGTCATCATCACGCACGGCTTGCCGCGCAGCGATGCCACGCCCGTTTTCGGCGTGCGGTTGCCGATTTTCACGGCGGCAATGTCGCCCAGCGTCACTGCCGCGCCGCCCGCAGTCTTCACCAAGGCGGCGGAGAGCGCGGCCGTGTCGCGCGTGGCCAGCATGCCGCGAATGATGTATTCGTTGCCGTATTCATACAGCACGCCGCCGGAGGCATTTGTATTCATGCCCTCCACGGCCGCCACGGCATCGTTGAGCCCCACGCCGTAGTGCTTCATCTTTTCGGGCGAGAGCAATATCTGATATTCTTTCAGTTCGCCGCCGATCACCGACACCTGCGCCACGCCGCCCGTGGCGAGCAGGCGCGGGCGTATCTGCCAGTCGGCTATGGTGCGGAGGTCGCGCAGGGAGGTGCTGTCGGCGGTGAGCGCCACAAACATCAGTTCGCCAAGAATGCTGCTCTGCGGCCCGATGGTGGGCGTGCCGGCCTCTGCGGGCAACTGTTCCTTTACGAGGGCGATTTTCTCCGCCACGGTCTGCCGCGCCCGATAAATCTCCGTGCCCCAGTCAAACTCTACCCACACGATAGAGAAACCCGTGGTGGAGGAAGAGCGCACGCGCCTTACGCCCGCCGCGCCGTTCACCGAGGTTTCGAGCGGGAAGGTGATGAGCCGTTCCACTTCCTCGGGTGCCATGCCTTTTGCCTCGGTCATCACCACGACGGTGGGCGCGTTGAGGTCGGGAAACACGTCGACTTCCATCGTCCTGGCCGTGTAAAGGCCTGCGATGACGAGCAACGCCGCGCCGAGGAGCACGGCAAGGCGGTTGCGCAGCGAAAAAGAGATTATTTTGTTAAGCATGGATTTTTAGAACAATCAATTTGAGGTGAATCTTTTTAAAATGTGGCGGGCTGAAAGCCCAATTGTTGCGCCTAGCCCCGGGCAACGCCCGGGGGGAAGGTTGTGCAATGATTAAAGTGTCGCGCTCTGAAAGAGCAACCTTCTTTATGAGGGGCATCGCCCCGTGTGGCGTTTATGTGTTACGCGCTTTCGGCGCGTGGCATTTTTGCGTGAAGCAAAAATGCCGAATGTATTAATCGCGGCATGCGTTTCCCCAGGGCATTGCCCTGGGCTGTGGGCAACAATTGGGCTTTCAGCCCGCCACAATGAAGGGAACGTTCGTTTAATGGCTGTGCCCGTGTTCGGGAATTGCGCTGCCCGCAGCCGCGAGTTTTATCTGAATCGCGCCTTTCACCGCCACGCGCTCGCCGGGCTTCAATCCCGAGCAGATTTCGATGCGGGTGCCGTCGGTCTCGCCCGTGGTCACGGCGCGTTTCACGTAGGCATCATGCTCTGTCTGCACATACACGAACTTCTGCCCCTGCTCATCGGTCAGGGCGGCGGCAGGCAGGGAAATGACATTTTGGTGCGGCGCGGCGAGCAGCCATATTTCGGCGAATGCGCCCGGCGTGAGGTTGCCTCGGTTGTCCAACTCAAAGGTCACAGGCACGTAGGGCGTGCCTTCGGTCACGCTGCGCCCGTACGACAGCAGGCGGCCGCCGAAATCTTCCAGCCGCAACGTCTCGCCAGAGCCCGCGAGGCGGAAATTCGCGCCCGTTATCTCGTGCAGCCGCGCGGCAAAGTGTGCCGGAACGTCGGCGCGGAGTTGTACGCGGCGGCTCTGCGTCACGACTGCGACAGGTTGCCCCACGGCTACATAGTCGCCCTGTGCGGCGAGACGGCTCTTAATGAACCCGCTCACGGGCACCGTCACCGCCGTGCCGCCAGTAGGGGCGTTTTGCAAAACGCCCGCTGCAGCACGCGCCGTTTCGTAGCGCAGACGACGCGCTTCAAATTCCTTTTGCGAGATGATGCGCTCCGCCACCAGTTTCTGAGCCCGTTCATATTCAGCCTTGGCGGCCTCATATTCTGCCCGCGCCTTATCGGTTGGGTCGCCGTCCTGCAAATCCTTGGCCGACACGGTGGCAATCACCTGTCCCGCACGCACGGCCGCGCCTTCCGTCAAACCGCCTCCGGTGAACGAAAGGATACCTGCGGTCTTGGCAACTATTGTCTGCTCGTCTGTGCTTGCTGCCACCAGTTGTCCGCTCGCCTTGATGCACGAGCGCATCTCGGCGGCCCTGACTTCTTCCACGGCAATGCCCATTTCCTTGGCCTGAGCCTCCGAAACGATGATTTCGCCTGCATGTTCCTCATGATTTTCGTGCTTGTCGTCGCGTTCATGCTCGTGACCCGCGTGGCAGCCGCATAAGAGCGCGGCGATGCCCATTATAAAAATAGATTTTTTCATCTTTCAAAAATGCTATTTATTCTTTCCGTTTGCAAATTTACTGCGCAGCAACTACAACTCCGTTGCAAACGGCCGCGCCTTTCTCCTTGAAAGTTTTTCTTTCCTTGCTGATAATTTTTCTTTTCTCCTTGATATTTTTTCCTCTCATATAAGATATTTTTTGTTACAAACTTTGTAACATGTATTACAAACTTTGTAATATGTGTTACAAACTTTGTAACGGCCGTTACAAACTTTGTAATAAACTTTTTCTTATATGATAGGAAAAAATAAGGCCTATGGGTCAATTTGGGTGTTTTTTGAAGGGTTTTCTAAGGCATGGCCAA